>MDTB01091495.1_pt1 | contig 113208 bp, 116 predicted proteins | sample 811161 | NCBI WGS metagenome assembly MDTB01 (sample SAMN05326650, study PRJNA326480) | marine metagenome | isolation source: seawater | place: Mediterranean Sea | collected 2009
CAACCTGTAATTAGCAGGTTAGACTGGAGAAGTCACCGGCAGAAAAGTGTCGCTTAGAGATAGGGTCAAATGGTTCCACAAGGTCTGACGACGTACAGTACCCCACTTCGACTTCGACGGTCTGCGCGAGGACTTTAACGAACGCGTCATTGATCCTGCCCGCGAACCGTTGAACAGCGAGGCTGACCTCTACTGGGATTTTTCCAGGATCCAGGTGCCTTGCTTCCATGCCGGGGGATGGTATGACATGTACGCCGGTTCGCTGTTTACCAGCTTCAACATGATGCGAGAGAAAGGTGGCAGTCAGGCCGCGCAGGAAGGACAGCACGTCTTCTGCGGACCCTGGGTACATGGTTCCTCGCTGCCACCGGTTACCGGCGCGTTGAACTTCGGACCTGCGGCCACGGGTTTGATGGCTGCTACTCAGGAAAGGCAACTCGCGTTTTTTGATCGTTATGTCAAAGGTCAGGATGTTGAAATACCCGCGGTGCGTTACTTTGTGATGGGCCTGAACGAGTGGCGCGACAGCGATGCCTGGCCATTGCCCGAGACCAGTTGGCAGCGATACTTTCTCTCATCTGGAGGAAGTGCCAACACCGCCGCGGGAGACGGCTTACTGACCCCGGATGCGCCAGGGTCCCAATCACCGGATAGATACCACTATGACCCGATGGATCCGGTTCCGACGGTCGGAGGCAGAAGCCTGGGAGGTAAGCTCACTCCCGGACCCTTCGACCAGTCACAGGTGGAAAAGCGCTAGGATGTGCTCTGCTACACCACGGCCCCGATGGAGGCAGACCTGGAAGTCACTGGACCCGTGAAGGTCCACCTATCCGCCGCCACTTCCGCCACGGACACGGATTTTGCCACTAAACTGATTGATGTTTACCCGGATGGCACCGCCTTCAACGTTGCTGAGGGAATCTTGCGTGCCAGGTTTCGGGACGGGCTGCTGAGCCCAAGTCTGGTTACGCCCGGTGAGGTGCAGGTCTATGTGATCGACCTGGCGTCCGTGTCGATTGTCTTCAGGAAGGGGCATCGGATGCGGCTCGACATTACCAGCAGCAACTTCCCACGCTTCGACCGAAACATGAACACCGGCAATCCGTTCGGAGAAGACGCGGAGGGCGTGATTGCGGAACAGACGTTGTTTCATGGCTCGGTACACGCGTCTTACGTGAAATTGCCCATCATAAAGCGTTAGCTGACCGGGCAGACCACAAGCGGCGCTTGTCTATCGTTTGATGCTAAGATCGTGGGAGAAGGGGGACATAGTAGCCAGATGTACAAAGTGTTGTGCATATTCGAGCACACCTAAAGTTGTTTTGGTCAGGCGTAGCGAGTTTCCCGTCGAGGACACATAAAGAAAGTAATTAAAGCCAAGGGGTCACACGCGCATGAGGCAACCAAATATTCTCCTCATCATGAACGACGACATGGGCTATTCCGATATTGGCTGCTACGGTGGCGAAGTAAGGACACCTAATCTCGATCAACTCGCCGCGGGCGGTGTTCGCTTCACCCAGTTCTACAATACCGCCCGATGTTGTCCCACCAGGGCGTCGATCCTTACCGGGTTGCATCCACATCAGACAGGCATCGGCTGGATGACTGCCGATCTCGACGAGGATGGGTACCGGGGAGACCTTAACAACACCTGCGTCACCATTGCCGAGGCATTGAAGGTGGCCGGCTATGCCACTTACATGAGCGGAAAATGGCATGTCAGCCGAAATCAGTCGCCTGATGGTCCCAAACATTCCTGGCCACGCCAACGCGGCTTCGATCACTACTTCGGCATCCTTGGCGGCGCCGCCAACTATTGGCAACCCACCGCACTAACCCGGGACAACGAAGCGATAGACCTGGAATCCCTACCCGAGGATTTCTTTCTCACCGATGCAATAAGCGACGAAGCATCCAACTACATACGGGAACACACTGCCGCTGATAACGATGTTCCATTCTTCCTCTATACGGCTTACAGCGCGCCACACTGGCCATTGCATGCCCACGAAGAAGATATCAGCCAATATAAAGGTCGCTTTTCTGCTGGCTGGGACCGTTTGCGTGAAGAGCGACTTGAACGGATGCGCGGCATGGGAATTGTCGATGAGTCGTGGCCTCTTACGGCGCGTGACTGGTCGCAGCCACCCTGGGAGGAGGCGTCAGACCAAGCATGGCAGGAGCGTCGCATGGAGGTGTATGCCGCCCAGATCGACCGGATGGACCAGGGAATAGGTCGCATCGTCGCGACGCTCGAGGAAACGAATCAATTAGACAACACCCTCATTCTGTTTCTGGCCGATAATGGTGCCTGTGCAGAGGAATTCTCCCCGCAAGCCAAGCAACTCACATCCAACTACCCCGCCGGGACTACGCAAACGCGCAATGGTAAACCCGTTATGCGAGGTAACGATCCCTCCATCATGCCTGGGTCAGAAGATACCTATCAGAGCTACGGGGTACCGTGGGCCAATCTGTCGAACACGCCATTTAGGGAATACAAACATTGGGTCCATGAGGGCGGTATCGCCACGCCACTGATCGCCCACTGGCCATCTGCTATCGAAGAAGGTGGTGTCTTACGGCACCAGCCAGGTCAACTCACCGACATCATGGCGACCTGCCTCGATGTGGCCGGCGCCGACTACCCAACGCAATTGAACGGCAAAAATATCGTGCCGCTGGAGGGAACGACTCTTGCACCGATTTTCAATGGTCAACACAATCACAAAGACGCACTGATCTGGGAACATGAAGGCAACAAGGCAGTACGCCGTGGAAAATGGAAACTGGTATGCAAATATCCTGACGACTGGGAACTATACGATCTCGACACGAATCGCACGGAAACCGATGATATCGCGGCGCAACATCCTGATGTCGTGGAGGAACTCAGCGCCATTTACGATGAGTGGGCCGAGCGTTGCGGCGTCATGCCATGGGATCACATTGCGGAAAAATTGAGATTAAGAAGAGAGCGTGCCGGCAACGCGCCCGAAGAAGGTGCGATCGACCGACGTAGAATGTAAAGCAAAAAGAGGCACATTAAATGGCTAAGAGTGAACTGTATAAAGATGGTATCGCGCTCCGTAGCGAACTGCTGGGCGAGTCTTTTGTAGAGGGCATGAACCAGACCACCTATGACGACAATCCCATCATGCAGGAGTTTCGCGACGTCGTGGCAGAGACTGTGTTTGGTTCGCTATGGAAGAGACCAGGACTCGATCTCAAAACCCGAACGCTCGTTTGTGTCATCACTGATGCCACCATGGGCCGTGACCCGGAATTGCGACTGCACATCCGTATGGCCAGGCGTCAGGGATGGACCGAGGAAGAGTTGACCGAGGTGTTGTTACACATGTCAGGCTACGTTGGTGTACCACTCATCCGCGAGGCCCTGATGTCCGCGAGTGAAGTTTTCAAAGAGATGAGCGACGAAAAAGTATAACAACTTACCGATAACTCATGATTTTTCAGAGGATTGATCGTCCGTGAATCCTGGTCACCCACTTGGCTATCGGGCCGATGTGGATGGGCTTCGTGCGTACGCTGTTCTTCTCGTTGTTTTTTTCCACCTCAACGTACCCTATTTCAATGGCGGATTCGTCGGCGTTGATATTTTTTTCGTCATAAGCGGGTTCCTGATTACCGATCTAATTCTTAGAGAAGTACAAACAACAGGATCGTTTAGTTTCCGCTACTTCTATCGTCGTCGTTTCTGGCGTCTGTTCCCTGCGCTATTCGTTACTGTATGTTTTACTGCTGCTGGTGCGATCCTGCTGTTTTCTCCAGCCCACCTTGAACGCTTGGGTGGTGCGGTAATACATCTCTTCGCCGGCGTATCGAATATATATTTCTGGACTGGGGCAGATTATTTCGACGTCGGGGCCGACGTAAAGCCTCTCCTTCATACCTGGTCGTTGAGCGTTGAAGAGCAGTTCTATGCAATTTGGCCATGCTTGTTGGTGTTTGTTTTCTTAACCAACAGAAAAGCCGTTCCCTGGGTGCTCATTAGCCTGTTTGGATTCAGCTTAGCCCTAAATGGTCTTTTTGCTGATGGCAAAACCGCACTTACCGGGACCTTGGAGGACACACAAGCCACCCTTTTCTTTTGGTTACCTTTTCGGGCCTACGAATTCGCTATTGGTGGTCTTCTAGTGTTTGTGGTTCAGCTCAACAACAAGCAATGGCGATGTATCGCTTCATAGAGACACCCTCGCACCTAAGGAATCATCAGCAGCGCATAAAACTTAAGTCCTGGCATGTGAAGTCAACCGCGGTGGGGTGCGTTTTGCTGGCGCTAACCGGCCTTAGTGTTTGGACTGATGGTGGATGGGCATGGCGTATCCAGAACGACCCATCGCCGGAACTCATTCCACCCAACGCAACGTTCAAGAATTTGAGTCCTATCGGCTTCAAGAATCGATGGACTGATTACTATTCTATTGAAGGCGGCAACCAGAAGGTATTGGTGCTTGGCGACTCTCACGCTAAGCATCTTCGGGGAGCAGCCCAATATCTAAACAAGAATTACGACCTGACTTTCGTATTTCACACTTTTACAGGTTGTTTGCCGATCTTTGGAACCTATAAAGCATACGACAATGAAACATCACCGGATTCAGAGACTGCTGAACACAAGGGTTGTCGACTGCAGATTGAGGAGTGGGAAAACTACCTCACTTCCACTCGATTCGACTACGTCATCCTTAGTGGACGTTGGAACTGGTATCTGGAGCCGCGTGAATATTTCGACACTCTGCAACGACGTTACCTACTCATAGACAAAAAAGAAGGAAAATTCTTGGAGCATGCATCGAGGTCCGTGTTCGTCAAACAACTAGACTACACCATCAAAAAAATTAACGAGACCGGGGCGACGGCGATCGTCGTTGGACAAGTACCACACACCGGCAAGAACATCTCCGGGTGCAACGAAATGCCGAGCTTCTGGTCGAAACTGATCGACAGACGATGCAACCACACACCAAAATCCGTTGTCCTTGAAAGGAGTCAGTTCAGCAACCAAACAATATATAGAGTAGCCATGGAAAACCACGCTATCCCTGTCATAGCCACAGACCTTTTCTGTGGCGATTGAGCAAAGTACTGCGCTAATGTTCATGACAACACGATGCTCAGAGGTGACGCAAATCACTTGAGTAAATTTGGGTCGGTATATCTCGCTAAAGCCTGGGAGTAAACACCACAATTTCCGTTTAGCAGACAAACGAATCGGATCCACAGCAACAAAGCTCAAAAGAACGAAGCCGTAAAAATCCCGTAAAAGGCAAACAATTTCTATGGCTTCTAGCACTCGCCCCTTAGTTTTGACAAACTCATGACATCGCCATGGGAGAATCATTTGAGTATCAAAAATTTGTCCGGACTAATTGCTGCCACGTTCACCCCGATGGGTGATGACGGAGCCCTAAACCTTGATACGGTTCCCACTATCGTCGAGCGATTGATCTCTGAAGGCGTGTCCGGTTTATTCGTTTGTGGAGGCAACGGCGAAGGTGTGTCATTAACCGATGAGGAGCGCAAAAAAACCGCGGAGGCGTACGTAAACGCCGCAAATGGTCGAATACCGGTTGTTGTACACGTCGGTCAGGACAGTCTGTTCTCAGCTCGTGGGCTGGCCCAGCACGCCGCGGGTATTGGCGCCGATGGAATCTCCGCCATTACCCCCACCTATTTCAAACCAACCTCTACCAGTGCGCTCCTCGATAGCCTGAGCGTTATTGCTGAGGGAGCACCTGAGTTACCTTTTGTCTACTACCACTTTCCAGTCAAATCAGGGGTCGAGATCGACCTGCCAGAATTTATAGAACTCGCCAAGGAAAAGTTGCCGTCGCTTTATGCGATCAAATTTACCGATCCCAGGCTGGACGACCTGCAGTCGGGTTTGGCTGCATCCGATATCAAGATCTTCTACGGCATCGACGAAATGTTACTCGGTGGGCTAGCCGCAGGTGCGTCAGGTGCAATTGGCAGCACTTATAACTTTGCAGCACCGCTTTACCTGAAACTGATGGAAGCATGGGAGCAAAACGATATCAGCGAAGCCAGAAGACTGCAGGCGTTGTCCGTTAAGATGGTGCGTGCTTTTCTACCGTTCGGTGGTGTCGAAGGACAAAAAGCGATTATGGACATGATCGGACTGACATGCGGTCCTGCTCGTCTACCGCTCAACAAGTTAACCACCGCAGAAATTGATCAATTACAAAACAATCTCAATGACATTGACTTTTTCGACTGGGCCAGAAGTTAGCAAAACTAACGTCATTGATCCGTTGACGCCAACCACCATACAATCATGGACAGTCATCATCTAACAGGGGGATAGCACATGAAAAAGATACGACTTAACAGTCTCACACGCCGGGATTTCGGCAAACTTTCAATGCTCACAACCGGTGGTCTGCTTGCAGGACCAGCCTGGTCCAGCAAAGCCAAGACAATGGTAGATGGATACGTTGCGCCGGGGTTCGAGAGGGTAAGAGCTGCGTTTACCGCGAACTTCGAGAAACATGGTGAACTCGGTGCCGCGTTCAGCCTTTACCACAAGGGCAAGAAAGTGGTCGATCTGTGGGGAGGCATCGGCAACAAGGAAACAGGCGAACCCTGGGTTGAGGACAGCATCGCCCTGGTCTTTTCCAGCACCAAAGGTGCCACCGCGATCTGTGCCCATTTGCTCGCGCAGCGTGGTGATCTGGACCTTGACGCACCGGTCACGAAGTACTGGACTGAGTTCGGCGCTGCCGGGAAGGAAAATATACCTGTGAGGTGGTTACTCTCGCACCGCGCAGGACTCCCCGGATTTGAGGAGGCGATGAGCCTGGAAGATTACCTCTCCTGGGAGGGCCCCGTAAAAGCCCTTGAGAAACAACGCCCGGTATGGGAGCCAGGAACTGCCCATGGCTATCACGCTGGAAATTATGGCTGGTTAGTTGGCGAGGTGATCCGCCGCATTAGTGGCAAAAGTGTCGGCACCTTCTTTGCCGACGAAATTGCGTCTCCACTCGGGCTCGATTTCTGGATCGGCCTTCCAGAGAGCGAGGAAAAACGTGTTCTGCCAATCGTCTCCGTTGACCTCCAGGATGGCGCGTTGGACAAACAAGCATCAACTCAAAGGAGACGCGATCTTCTAGAGGGAGCAAGAGATCCCGATTCTTACCTCAATCGACTTACCACCACGGAGCCACTGGATCCCAACTCCAGGGCTTTCCACGCCGCAGAGATACCGGCAGGAAATGGCATCACTGACGCCCGCTCGCTCGCGCGAATGTATGCTTCTCTCATTGGCGATGGCGTCGATGGTATTCGCATTTTAAATGATGAAACCATCGCACGCGCGGCCGCTGAGGATGTTAACGACCGCGATCAGGTACTTCGGGTTGTCACGCGATTCGGCCTTGGGTTTACTCTCAACTATGAAGGTAGTCTTGGTCAGGAAGGTGCGTTTGGTCACGGCGGTGCTGGCGGCTCGCTTGGATTTGCGGATCCCAAACTGGACATTGGTTTCGGCTACGTGATGAACCAAATGCATTTGGTAGCTAGTGATGACCCCCGCACGCTGACGCTGATTGCAGCCGTACACGAGTCATTGAAAGCATAAGCTGATGCGATGAAGTGTGTTGACATCAACCAGGCCGTCGAAGCGGATGGCCTTCGTATCGTTATTGTTAAGGACATGCCGAGTGCCTGGGGTGTTGCCGCCAAGGCGATGATTGAATACAAGGCGCTGGACTGTGTGTACACGCATTTCATCCCGAGAACCGACAATAAAGCATTACGAGACTGGGCCGGAACCCATAGCGCGCCCGTCGTGGCATGGAATGACCAACCACCTGTTAATCGGTGGAATGATATTTTGTTACTTCTGGAAAGAATCGCCCCGGAGAAACCACTGGTACCGGAAGACCCCAAAGAGCGAATCCAGATGTTTGGCATCGGTCACGAACTATGTGGCGAACTCGGTCTCGGGTGGAATCGACGACTCGATATGACCCGCCCGCCGGAAGGTACGGAATTATCCGCATTAGCAAAGAAGTACGGATTTCGCGAACCCGATGTTAGTCTCGCTAACGGTCGTGTTGTGGCGCTAATGCAGGAACTGGCCTCTATTCTTAAAGCCCAGCAAGTGCAGGGTAGTGATTTTTTCGTCGGGCAATCAATCACTGCTACAGATTTTTACTGGGCTGCTTTCAGTAATTTCGTTGCCATCCAGCCACCCGAACTTTGCCCGATGAATCCCATCGCAAGGCCATATTTTGAAAACCCGGAAGTCAAAGCAGCGATCGACCCAATCCTGATAGAGCATCGCGATCGCATCATGCAAAACCACTTCAAACTTCCATTAGAACTCTGATTTACAGAACGCTTTGATTAAAAGAGTGCTTTGGCTTAGTGTTCAGGCCACGTTTAAGCAATAAGGAAAACCAATGATCGAAGATCTCTACACTATGTATGGCAAAGTCTGCGTGGTCACTGGAGGTTCCAGCGGCCTGGGCAGCTATATGGCCCAGGGTTTTCTGGAAGCAGGCGCCGCCCGTGTGTACATCACCGCACGCTCAGAAGAAAAACTGAAAGCCAAGGCAGAGGAGCTATCAGCATTAGCCGACGGCGAATGCATCCCGATGCCAGGTGACCTGAGCGCGATGGAAGGTATTGAGGCATTGGCCAATACGCTAAGAGAAAAAGAAGACCATATTGATGTTCTGGTCAACAACGCTGGCGTCGGCACGGGCGGTCCATTTGCGGATATGAATACAGAAGTCTGGGATATGACGATGGATCTTAACCTGAGATCCCCGGTATTTGTGACCCAGGCCCTGCTCGACCTGTTGAAAGCCAACGCCACACATGAAGATCCAGCACGCGTGATCTTCACAAGCTCAGTCGCCGCAAGCGAAAACCATGCTCACGTGATGGCTTACTCGACCAGCAAAAACGCGGTTGAAAAAATGACGCCGATGCTGGCCCTTGCGCTGTGTGACGATAATATACTGGTCAATACAATTTCCCCGGGACGTTTCTATTCAGAAATGACAAGAGGCGCATGGCAAGACCCGGAATCAGAAAAGTTCAAAGCCGAACTGGAGCGCATTCCCGCGCATCGCTATGGGGGATTAGAAGACATGGCCGGTGTTGCCGTCATGCTGTGCAGCCGAGCAGGTTCTTATTTTACAGGTGAAGTGCTAAACCTGGACGGTGGCCATCGACTAAGGTTTTAATACAGTTATCCTCACGACAATCACACGCATCCAGGAGGCATCGTGGACAAACTAACAACCGGGGATCAGTTTCCCGACATAACGTTGAACATCGCAGGTGGTAGGACGATCAATATTCCTGCGGACCTGGAAGCCCCCAGGACCATTTTGCTGTTCTACCGCGGCTTCTGGTGACCCTACTGCATCCGGCTCCTAACCGGATATGAAGAGCGCCGTGAAGCGTTCGCAGAACAGGGAGTAAACATCGTTGCCGGCGTGGTCGATAACGAAGAGAAGACCCTTGAGGTAGCGGAAAAAGTGGGATTCCCGGTAGCCTATGGAGTAACCAAAGATCAGGCAGACTCGTTGGGTGCCTGGTGGGAAAGACGTAACTTCATGCAACCGAGCGAGTTCGTGTTGGCAAAAGATGGTAATGTACTCATGTCCACCTACAGCAACTCGCCTATTGGTCGCATGGATCCGGCAGAGGCGTTGACGCTAATTACCTTCATAAACGATCAGAATAAATAGTTGACCCCCGACTGGCTTGCTGCTGACCAATAGAGGCTGACGCATATAGCAACAATGGATATATGACCGACAGACCAAACATAATTTTCATCATGGCCGATGATATGGGGTACGGCGATGTCGGGTGTTACAACCCCGACACCAAGATCCCGACTCCTAACATGGACAAGCTTGCGGCCCAGGGTATTCGCTTCACAGATGCCCATTCCCCGTCTGCCGTCTGCACACCGTCCCGGTATGGGGTTCTCACGGGACGATACTGTTGGCGGACACGGCTGAAGCGTTCCGTAATGTTTGGTTACGAGCCGCCTCTTATCGAGGAGGGGCGCATGACTGTGGCCAGCCTGTTGAAGGATGTTGGTTACCATACCGCCGCTATCGGGAAGTGGCATGTCGGTCTCGGTTATTCCACCAAGCCGGACAAACACATCGATTTTGATGCTCCCCTGCCATGGCCAGAGGCAACGCGAGAAGAAGAAGAGAGTATCGATTTCACTCAACCGCTGACCGGCGGGCCGACCGAACTCGGTTTTGATTACTTTTACGGCACCTCAGGCTGTTCGACAGCGCAACCGCCCTACGGATTCATCGAGAATGACCGCTTCGTTGATCCCCCCAGCATCTATCGGGCAGAAAGGAAGTGGAAGAGCCGCCGACCCGGCATGACCTCCCCTGGTTGGGACGATAGTGAGCCCGACCCGATATTTGCCGAAAAAGCGGTCCAATATATTGAGGAACGAGCCACCGCTGAACAGCCGTTCTTTTTGTACCTATGCCCTACATCACCTCATGATCCCTGCGTTGATGAATTGGTACCCGAATTTGCGAGGAACACGAGCGAGGCCGGCCCGCGCGGCGACATGGTCTGGCTGTTTGACTGGGTGGTCGGCGAAGTCATGGACGCTTTGGACAGAACCGGGGCGACGGACAATACACTTATTATGGTAACCAGTGACAACGGTGCGCTACCGGGAGACCTGATGTCGGAACCCAGAGTCCCGGATGCAATGGTTGATGGCGAGGTGGAAGCACCCTGGGTGATGGAAACCGAGCGTGTCAATCTTTCCTTCAACCTGTACGGACATAAATCCTGTGGGGATTGGCGTGGCTACAAAGGCTTTGTCTATGAGGGCGGCCATCGCGAGCCACTGATTGCACGATGGCCCGGAAAAACCAAGCCAGATACCGTATGTGACGATCTTGTCGGTTTGACGGACCTACTGGCGACCTGTGCCGCAATTAACGACGTATCACTGACAAACGTATCACTGACAAACGTATCACTGACCAAGGATACACCTGAAGACAGCGTAAACATCCTGCCGCTGTTGCTTGGAGAGCAAGTCGAAGAACCGATTCGACCCGACCTGATCCATCATTCCGGCGCGGGCTACTTTTCGGTCCGACAAGGACCATGGAAGTGTGTCTTCGACACAAAGGGACACGGATGGTTTTCATCACCACCCGTCCCGGGCTCCCCCGGACAGCTGTTCAATATCGAGGATGACCCTACCGAACAACATGATCTGTGGGATGAACGGCCAGATATCGTATCGAGTCTGAAACAGTTATTGGAGCACCACCAGCACGAGACCTAGCGACCACACGGTCGTGTGGTTCGCTGTCAGTCAAACAACTCTCTTGGACTCCTTGCCATAAGGCCAGGTTTGGCACCCTCTTTGCCCCAACCATACGGCTGCTTTCCGCCTAGCAAGATTTTGAAACGCTCATCGTCGGCATGACGATCGAGCACTTCCTGCGGCACATTTCCCTTGAGCGGTTCCTGGGTCGTCAGATACTGACGACAGAAATACACCGCAAGGTTCATCCTGATACCTTGAATTTTTCGTGCAAAGGAGCCGTGCCAGGTGTTTCCATGCCAGACCACACAATCTCCGGGGTCCAGGTTCATCTCTATTACATCGGGGTTCGCGGCGTCACCATCCAGCTGTGATTCATCGGTCCTTGGATGCCGCATATAACGATGACTACCCGGGACCATGACCAGTGCTCCTTCCTCTTTTGAATAGGGAGACAGCGCATAGTTAACATTCGTAATCTGGGCATAAGATGGGAACGGCGCAGGCATGCCGTTGGCGTTGTCTGAATGCAGCAGCAGGGGGTCGTCGCCCTGCGCTTTAAAGTGGCAACCAATAGAGGACAACAGACAGCTCTCACCCAAAAGGTAAGTGACCAGGGCAAGTGATTGGGGCTCCATCAGAATGTCTTCAAAAACCTCATCGTCATAAAGCATATGAGGTACATAGTGCCATCCTCTAAATCCTTCGCCGGTTTCAACGTCAACAGTCTTGCCTGTTTTCTTTTCGACGCTGGCAACAATCGCCTGTTGCGCCTTCTCTATCTGACCTTCGGACAACACCCCTTTGATAATGGTAAAACCTTTTGTCTCCAGTTCCGCAACATTTGCGTTGAGATCGAGCTTGTCGATCGTATCCAGCACCCTGTCCATTGCAGCTGTCATGCCGTTCTCCTATGTGCGAGCGACTTAAACCAGCTTTACAACGGTACGGGCAAACTCGAACGTTTCTCCCACACGGGATTGATCTGTCGCTGTCATGTCGATACCTGTTAGCAGGTCGCGACTACCAGCAGGACCTTCGACAAATCGCAAACTGGAATCGTCAAGCGTTATCGATCTATCCTCATTGACTTCTCTTCCCAGCAACTCAGCGAACCGTGCCGCCACACGATCGGGGTCACCGGAAGAAATCTGCGCAGCCGCTATTCCTGAAACAACATCGGTGCGCTGGTGCCACTTCCAGGAATCTCCAGCCCACGCCCAGTCATCCCAATTTTCCATCCAATCCAATGAGGTCAGTGGTCCACCCGTATCGCTGGGATGTAAATGAAGTGCGCCGGCGTTTACGCCATGACGTACGTTAACGCCCATATCCCAGGCAATTCGAATATTAAGCGCTTCTACGCGCGCTCGCGCCTTTTCAAGGTCGTCGACCTGCAGGAGTAACATGTAACCCGCAGCACCGCCCTGTTTTTCCAGAAACTTGGTGGTTGGCGCTTCAGGACGTTCTGGCTGGAGTATTTCTAAAAAAGTGTTTCCTACGGGAAAAACTCCGTTGTACATCCAGATGGGTGGTCCGGGTTTGTCCCGCTGTGACGCAGTAATATCCAGCGCCTGTTCTACCTGTCTTTCAACAGGCCTGATGTCTGGTGCACACAGTGCAATCTGGCGAACTCGAATTCTGTCGGGAGCGGGAGGTAAGTCACTCATATTCAATTCCTGATTTCGAAAGCACCGATTCTATACCAGAACCCTGAACAGAACACCGCCGCAGGACTAGCAGGTAAAGGACTTGTCCGGAATCACGCCTCAACGTTTACTTTCCTATTCATCAGTGATATTTCTTAAGCCAATTCGAATTTTTCAAGCGTTAGCAATATGAATGATCAAGAGAAATACCTTTTTGATATCCACGGCTACCTGGTGGTTAAGAACGCGCTGACTGAGGCACAGGTAAAAGCGTTGTCCGACATGGTTGACGCAAATGCGCGACCGGCAGCTCCAGTATCGAAAGCCAATCCAATGATGAAAGAAGGAAAAAAGCGTGCATCGGGACGCGGTGGGTCTGACAGGACCCGTTTCAGGAATGAAGACGACCCGGCCTGGTCTGCATCGTCGTTGCTCGACTGGGGTGGCCCGTTTATTGATCTGATCGACATTCCTACTATCGCGCCCTATCTGGAAGAGCTCATCGGTGCCCACTATCGATTGGACCACGACTACATGCTCGTCGCGAATGCTGAGTCCAACCATCAACTGTTCCTGCACGGCGGTGGTCAGGGTGCCGGCGGGCCAAATGATCTGGTCGGACCAACGGACGGCGGACAATGCTATTACCGATACAATAACGGTAAATTCTATAACGGGTTGGTCGCGGTTGCCTTTGAACTGAATACCGTAACGCCCGGGGATGGTGGATTCGCCTGCGTAGCCGGTAGTCACAAAGCGAATTTCCCGTTGCCCAAGGAATGGAAAATGAGCGAAACCCAGGCAGACCTGCCGGATTGTGTCCATCGTGTTGCTGCCGAAGCGGGCGACGCCATCATCTTCACCGAGGCCTGTGCCCATGGCACTGTTCCCTGGGAGAGCGATGAAAGAGAACGCCGCACCCTCTTCTACAAATACTGCCCCCATGCGGTTGCCTGGAGCCCCTGCTATTACAACTCTGATCACTACGAAGGGCTCTCAGAAAACCAGCGAAATATTCTGATGCCACCCAGCGCGTTCGGACCATCAGAACCTACCACTGAGATATGGCGAAGAGCGCAAGCGGAACAGGCGGAACTCATGCGGCTGCGCGAAGAACAAGCTGGCTAAAACCTGGCCGAAATCGGTGAATTAGCACAATTATTATTAAAAACCGGTAAGCTCATGTAGAAGAAACATAGATGTGAGGTTCAGATGCGCTGGTTAGCAGGGATTCTGGTGTTCGGACTCGCCTATGGGCTTTTTGTTTCGCTTATCTTCTGGCAAAACTGGCCTACGATGGAAAACCCGCACCTGTACGGCACCCTGGAAGATCAACTTTCCTCCCCTGCCCAGGATGCCATTACCCGGGTGATCAAAGACGCATCGGCGGTAAAAAGCACGACCTCCGTTTATCAGATTCACCATCAGTCATTTGACCTGGAGAACAACCTGGTAAGCGCGATAGTCGTCGTGAACGGCCACGTGCTGATAATGAACGAAGACACATCAGAGAGTCAGGCCAGTGACATTGCTGAAGAGTACGTCAGCCTGATCAGCACCCATGTAAAGCAAAAAGCTTTAGACCATAAAAACCAGATTGTCCTGGTTATTTTCATCCCGCTAATTCTACTTTCAGGATTTGCGTGGCTATCGAGAAAGATCTGGAACTGGGTTTCCGAACTCAACTGAGCCCTGGAGTTGCATGGCGAGCATCAAGTCGTTAACGTACAACCCATACACATGTGTGAGGACGCTGATGGATATCTCAATTCAATATTGCGGGGGTTGAGGCTACAAACCTCGCGCGGTCAGTTTGGCCGGCAAGCTAAAGAGCAATTTCGATATAGATGCACAATTGATTGAGGGCGCTGGTGGCATTTTCGACGTCAAGCTGGACGAAGATCTTGTCTACTCCAAACACGAAACCGGTTCATTTCCGGACGAAGACGACCTGATTGAATCTCTCCAAAAGCAAATCGGCTGACACCTGTAGTCAACCTGATCTCAATTAGTATATTTTGCTGCGTCCGTCCCTGATTCTCCTTGTCATGCTGGTTCTCCCACCAGCGCAGGCGGACACCATGGCTGAATATACGCTGTGCGCTGTATATCACAGGATGATTGCCTCGCAATTATCTCGTGAACAACAGCTTGATGACCTCGCTGATATTGAAAAAGAAAAAATGCAGGACATGATTACACTCGCTAAATCCGCCGCGAACGAAGAACACGGTATTGAGTTTGGCTCCGAAGCATTTCTGGATGAATGGCGTTATCACATAGGACAGATGGAGAAACGCATCGACAGGAATTACGCCAATATGTACCGTTTAAAATATCGCTACCGGGAACACTGCCAAAAGGTTGCGGCACGAGTAGCGTCGAATAAAGAAACTGCAAAGGAATCCACCAGATGAAGATAGGTCTCATATCCGATACTCATATTCCGGAATCGATGCCCGAGCTATGGCCTCACGTATATGAACAGTTCCACGATGTTGAATGTATTCTCCATGGCGGCGACATTCATCACATCAGCGTCATCGATCGCTTAAGTGAAATCGCCACCGTATACGCCGCAAGGGGAAATGGTGATGATGGTTCCGGGGGCCGTGTCGTAATGGCTGACGATCCGCGCTTGAAGGATACCTGGCTGGTGGAATACAACGGCTTCAAAATCGGCCTGACACACTACATTCCAATGCCAGAATCACCACCACACCTCACGGTACCACGCTGGATTGATAAACTTTTCCCTGAGGAGCGACCCGACGTTCTGGTGTACGGAGATACTCATGTAGAACAGATTGACGTTTACGATGGGGTACTTTGTGTTAATCCCGGTTCGCCAACGTTCCCCCACAACCTCACACTACAATTCGGCACGATCGGTTTTTTACATCTCGATGGCGACCAGCCCCGTGCTGAAATACATCAACTAAACGAAACCGGCGTCGAGCCGTTTGATTGGGAGAACTCCCGAAGACCTTGGTGAAACTGCTGGAAGCAGTTTCAGCCGCTGAAGCGATGGGCTCTGAGCCACGAAGTGGCGTCCCATCGCGTTGAATCAGCGGCTGGATAACTCACCATGGACGGTTTAAAACTACAACGTTAAGACTACTAAACGTTTCAGCCTAGAAAAGATGGCATCACCGGCTCTTCAGCCTTCCTCGAAACAGCCTGCGCATGCCCGGCCAACTCCACACGATTGATCTTCACCCCTTCCCCAGGCTGAAACTCCACGTGCGCAGCAGTCATTTCACGGGTTCCCTGATTCATATTTGGAGACCCGGGATAGGCAGCGTGGGTTTCCCCATGACAAATTTCCGTGAATACATGAACGTGGCCAAGTGCGAGATAGTCGAGTTTACTATCCGCAATTTCATCTGGTGTAATCAGTGATGAATATAAACCTGCACCTCGCTCCACATAGTACCCGTGCGTCATGCCGATATACCAACCGTCGTGTTCGTTCTCGGGGACACGCTCAAGAGGTTTGTTCTCAGGATGGTGATCGACGATGCCTTTTCCCCAAATCCTAACGCCAAGGTCATCAAAATCGAGCACCCCACCCTCTTCATCTTTGATGAAATGGATATGCTCACCGGCTTCCGTCGGGTCATATCGATGAAACACCGAATAATCAGCCATGCAATCGTGATTACCGGTGATCATAACCACCGGACATTGGACGCGGGCAAGCTGCTCAGACGCAAACTCAAGACACCTGGACTTAACCCGGTTGTGATCAAACAGATCGCCCGCAAGCAGAAACAAGTCGACCTCCAGTTCGATGGCCTTGTCTACAACATCTATAAGCCCACGCTGCGCAAAGCTTTCTTCGCCTTTAGCGCCCATATGGTCATCCAGATGGATATCTGAGGTATGCAGGATGTGACAGTATCTATCTGACAAGTGTCTGCCTTATTGGTATTGGAATCGGGAAGTTGGGCAGTCTATTGACTGAGACCGGCATAGGTCAACCAAACATGAAGAAAAAGTAGCGCTTAAGATGCGAGAAGTTGCTCCGCCTCTTCGGTCAGTAATCTGCTATTTGCAGAAAACTGCTTCCGTAGAAATGCCATCTGGTCGCCTAAAATACGGCCGCTATGGGAAAGTGCCAGGTACTCAGCATGGTTAGGACAATAGGGCAATGCGAGGACATCCATACTGCATTCGCTTGGCAGGAGGCTACCTTTGCGCGCATTGCACCGCTTACAAGCCGTCACTACATTGGTCCAGGAGTCCTTACCGCCACGCGAAATAGGATGCACATGATCCCTGCTAAGATGCACTTCCTGAAACCGGTTACCACAATATAGACACATGTTCTGGTCACGGCGAAACAACGCTTTATTGGTCAAAGGAGGCTGGGTGCGACCCTTGGTGAATACCTTGCCTTTGCAGGCAATAATGCTGTTAAGGGTAACAACAGTTTGTTCCCCTGTTTGCCTGGAGTGACCTCCATGTACTTCCATAACCTCTTCACCGTAGGTCCAGCTGACAAGTTCGCGCGCATGGAGACACACTGCTTCTTGCCAACTTAGCCATTCCATCGGTGATCCCGCGGTATTCAGGCGAAGAATACTAAGATTCATAAGGCATCGCTTTCTGCTTATCCTTTGATGCCGTAATCTTAGACATGTCGCTCGAATTATCAAGCATTCACCTATAACATTCGACGAAGATGAAACCGAAAACCAACTCAAAAGAAGACAGGGTATACGCAAAGCCAGTCGAGGAACCTGGAGCATTTGAATTTAATGCACAGGTCGCGGACGTCTTCGAGAACATGATCGAACGATCAGTTCCCGGTTATCCACTTATATTAGACATCATTGGAATCTCCACCGAACACTTTGCGCAACCCAACACCCATTGTTATGACCTGGGCTGTTCATTGGGTGCATCGACGCTACAAATTCGTCAACACCTCCCAGATAGTTGTCAGTTAATCGGCATCGACAATTCTTTGGATATGGTCGAACGATGTAAGGCCAACGTCGCGCGTGATAACAGTCCGGCAGCGATTGAAATTCGTCATGAAGACGTTCGCACCACCAGGATAGAGAACGCATCTGTTGTAGTAATGAATTTTACGCTGCAGTTTATTCCCGAGGCAGACAGGGAAAGGGTACTTAAAAACATTTCAGATGGCCTCGTCGAAGGTGGCGTATTTCTACTTTGCGAGAAAGTTAAGTTTGATGACAACGACCAACAGACACTATTCGAAAATTTACATCTCTCTTTCAAACGACTCATGGGTTATAGCGATCTGGAAATCGCGCAAAAAAGGGCTGCGCTCGAAAACGTGCTCATTCCCAATACAATCGATGAACTGAAAGAGCGTGCCATCCGGGCAGGGTTTAGCCGTACAGAGTTAGTCGTTCAATGTCTAAATTTCGTGGCGATTCTGGCGATTAAATGACTAAAGCGGACAAATATCTAACGCCGGAAGCTCACGAAGACCTACAGCAAAAAATTCTTGAGGGTGAGGCTACCCTGGTTATTCCCCCTGGCGTCGCACGACATTTTTTCGCGCGAGTTTCCAATTCATCGGTTGAAGGAACCACCGGCTTCAAAGTAACGGCAGAAAAAGTATTGATCTGGAGCGGGCTCATCGTCGCCCCAACTCTTCTGCTCACCTGTTTTGCCTATGTGGCTCAGGAGTTTGGCTGGTTCGCTGCATTGGCTATACCACTGATCGGTGTGTTCTGGACTATCTTCGCCGGTTATACAAACGAACACGGCAAATGGCAGCCAATGTCCGTGCTGTTCGTCCTTTCCGTACTGAACCTTTGGATAATGGAACAAGCCTACGCTGTGCCACTAGTCCTATTCACAGTCTCGCTCTGGGTACATCGCCTGACGTACATTTTTTCGCAGGCATTCCTCATAGGAATCGTCATTGAGTCGTTCGCGGCCTACGACATGCTTGCTGAACATGTGGAGATAACAGAGGTTTAGCATGCACGCTGACACCATGCTTACGCCGCTTCGGTCTTTGGTAGCAGGTGATCACTTCGATCACCTCGAACGCACCATGAAAAATCACTTTCGTTCCCACGGTAATGATGTGCCATGGAATGCCACCCTATCCGAGATCCCCTGCCTAACCGATATAGACGCAGATTTTTCCAGCGATACCGTGACTGTTAGTACGAAGGATGAGATAGATATGGAGCAACTCAAGACCTCGCTCAAAAAGTTCAAGCCCTGGCGCAAAGGTCCCTTCGAGCTCTCCGGAATCCATATAGACACCGAATGGCGCTCCGATTGGAAATGGCAAAGGCTTGCCCAGCACATCGCGCCGCTGAACAATCGGCGAGTGCTCGACATTGGATGTGGCAACGGCTACTACCTGTTTCGTATGCTCGGTGCCGGCGCCGGCGTCGCTGTTGGCGTCGACCCAACAAGATTATTTCTTTACCAGTTCATGGCATTGCAAAAGCTGCTTCCCAAAAACAACGCTTTTTACCTGCCACTGCGCTCTGAATACCTTCCGGCATTCAACAGTTTCGACACTGTTTTCTCAATGGGCGTCCTCTATCATCGTCGTTCCCCGTTCGAACATCTAAATGAACTCTTCAGCTTCCTCAAACCGGGCGGCGAACTGGTTCTGGAAACGCTCATTATCCCTGGAGACGCGTCTACCACGCTGGTTCCCACCGATCGCTACGCGAAGATGGCCAATGTCTGGTTTCTGCCGTCTACCGAAGCGCTGGAAGCGTGGTTACCACGATTAGGGTTCCGTAACGTGCGTGTTGTAGACGTTTGTAAAACCACCACGAGCGAACAGAGAAAAACTGAATGGATGCAATTTCAGTCTCTTTCTGACTTTCTGGACCCGGAGGACACAAACCTCACCGCTGAAGGATATCCGGCACCTACCCGTGCGATCCTAATCGCCAACAAACCGGATTAACGGCTTAAAGTTCTTCCCAAACTGCTCGGCAACGTGTTTATACTGGGATGGTGAATCTTTGAGACTGAAGAAGCCCGTGACGGAAGCGAGGACGGTTGGGGAACTCAAATCTGCTGGCTACAAGATTTTATCTGTTCGGGATGAAATGCGGCGAAATCTCATCACCAAACTGGCCGATTCAGAGGAAATTTTCCCCGGTATCATTGGCTATCAGGATACTGTGGTACCACAGATAGAAAACGCGATTCTTTCAGGACAAGACATCATTCTCCTGGGAGAAAGAGGACAGGCAAAATCGCGCATCATTCGCAGTCTGGTTTCACTGCTTGATGAATACATCCCTATTCTCGACGAAGTCGAAATACCTGAAGATCCTTTCCACCCAATCAGCGCCCAGGGCAAACAACTGATCGCAGACAAAGGTGATGATGCACCCCTTCGTTGGCTGCACCGAGACCACCGCTACGGAGAGAAACTCGCCACCCCGGACATTACGATCGCAGATCTAATCGGTGAGATCGACCCAATCAAGATCGCTGAAGGTCGATACCTGACAGACGAAGAAGCACTTCACTTAGGACTGGTACCCCATACCAATCGCGGAATTTTCGCGATAAACGAACTGCCAGATCTGGCAGAGCGAATACAGGTCGGGCTACTGAATGTGATGGAAGAGCGAGACATTCAGATTCGAGGCCACAAGGTAAGACTTGATCTCGATATATTGATCGTTGCAACTGCAAACCCGGAAGACTACACCAACCGGGGTCGAATCATTACGCCACTAAAAGACAGGTATGGATCACAGATCCGCACTCACTATCCTGAGTCGCTTATTGAAGAAATAACCATCGTGGAACAGGAGCAACGCAAGCTGGATCTAGGTGAGTACAAAGAGGATGCGCCTGTCTATATGTCGCAAATCATTGCTGAGATTACGCAACAAGCACGTCAATCCGCGGACATTAACCAGCGCTCTGGCGTATCCGTTCGGGCTTCGGTCGCAAATTTCGAATCACTGATGGCAAACGCATTGCGCCGTTCTATTGCCATTGGTGAACAGGATATCGTCCCACGCATATCTGACCTGCCTTTTATCATGCCTTCACTACAGGGCAAGATCGAGTTTGAAGCGATGGAAGATGGTCATGAAGAAAAAATCATGGAGAAGCTTTTTACTGACGCGATTAAGTCGGTATTCGAGCGCTTTACTGAAATCAGCGATATGGAAGAGATATCACTGCAGTTCGCAGAAGGTCTGCATGTGACCACGGGCGAATCGGTACCGTCGGGAGACTATGCATCCATCATCAAAAGAGTTTCGGGACTTGATGAAGCAGTAAGTAAGATCGCAAGTTCTGATAGTCCGGCCGCTCAAGCGTCCGCAGTGGAGTTCATTCTTGAAGGACTACACATCAACCAGCTTCTAAACAAAGACCGGGTTGGAGGAAGAAACACCTACCGCGGCTAGAATAGGAATCACCATGACGAGCAAATTTACCTCTCTGATACGGTACTCCGAATGGGATGGAACTCAGACTAAATCACTTGAGGCTGACGACATCCTAGAAGCAATTTCCGAAGACCTTATGGAATTTGGTGACCTGCAGCAGGCCATGCGATATCTAATGCAAAGGGGAATGGAAACCTCCGATGGCAACCATATCCGTGGATTACGAGACATGCTAAGACAGCTTAAGGATGAGCGGCGACAGCAACTTGAGCGGTACGACATGTCGAGCGTTATGGATGATATCGACAATCAGCTCAAAGATATTCTTAAGATGGAAAAGGAAACCATCCAGGAATGGATTGACCAAAAAGAAGCTGAAGACGACACGCAGAAGTTTATCGATGACCTGACTCAAGATACGGAGAAGTCGATGCAGAGCGATAGCCAGATCCCCTCCGAAGACGAAGAACAAGGCGACGAAGAAAACTTTTCCGACAAAGTACTCAGCGATATCGGCAAACAGAATCAGGAATTCATTGACAACCTTCCCGACGATACGGCTGGCAAAGTCAAAGCGCTCCAGGATTACGAGTTTCTCAGTCCAGATGCACAGAAACAGTTTCTCAAGCTGATTGAACAATTGAAGCAAGCGATGACCCAGTCCTTCTTCAAAGATATTGAAAATATGGTCAATCAGATGTCACCCGGTGACATTGAACGCATGAAAGATATGGTCAAGGACCTCAATGAAATGCTAGTGAAGAAGATTGCTGGCAAGGATCCTGGCTTCGACGAGTTCATGGAAAAATACGGTGATATGTTTGGCGACAACCCACCAGAATCGCTAGACGAGCTGTTGAAGCAAATGCAGCAACAGATGGAAGCAACCCAATCGCTGTTCAACAGTATGTCACCCCAACAGCAGGAACAGTTGCAAGATCTGATGTCAGGAAAGTTTGGTGATCCGGAATTGGAATCAGAACTGGCCAAACTGGCCAAGGAGATGGATTTCCTCAACCCTCAGGGACGCCGTTATGACTTTTCCGGGGACAACGAGATTAATCTTCAAGCAGCAATGGAATTGATGCGTGAGATGGCAGAACTCGACCAGCTGGAACAGCAAATGCAGAAGGCGCAGTACGACGGCAAAGTTGACGCCATTGATGGTGATAAAATCGAGGAACTACTGGGCGAAGACGCAAGAGAGAATCTCGAAGAAATGAAGAAAATGCTCGAGATTCTGGAAAAAGCTGGTTACGTCCGGAAAGAAGATAACAAGTGGGAACTAACACCAAGAGGAACGCGTTCCCTGGGGCAAAAGGCGCTCGGCGAAATCTATGCTCGACTCAAGAAACAGAGCCTGGGCAACCATGTAGTTCCAGAAGAAGGCCGTTTCGGCGAACGGGTCGAAGACCCCAAGCCCTACGAGTTTGGTGATCCTTTCCACCTGCACATGCCTCGGACCATTCGCAACTCGCTGGATCGAGAAGGACCAGGCGCACCAGTAACCCTGCGAACCGAAGATTTTGAAATATATCGCAGTGAACTCATCACACAGACTGCGACCGTGTTGATGGTGGACCTCTCCTGGTCAATGGCGCTCCGAGGATCGTTTCAGTCAGCCAAAAAAGTTGCCATGGCGCTGCACAACCTGATCTCATCCGCGTATCCACGTGACAGCCTTTACGTACTGGGATTTTCCGCCTACGCAAAAGAGATCAAGGCACAAGACCTGCCGTACCTACAATACGATGACTACCTGCTGGGAACTAATATGCAACACGCATTGATCCTGGCGGAAAAGCTACTGGATAAACATCGCCAGGGAACTCGGCAGGTCATCATGGTCACAGACGGAGAACCTACGGCCCATCTCGAAAACGGGCGTCCCGTTTTTGCTTATCCACCAACTCAGGCGACGCTTAGTAAGACATTACGTGCGATAAAGAGTTGTACTGCCAAGAACATCACCATTAATACTTTTATGCTCGACCAAAGTTACTACCTAAAAGCGTTCGTCGAGCAGATGACGAAAATTAACGGTGGTAGAGTCTTTTATACAGAGCCGCACAATCTGGGTGAGTATGTGCTGGTGGACTACGTATAGAACAAGAAGAAGTGTCTGGGGCGATAACAGCACCCACGACGATAGTATAGACGACCCTAAAAAGGCGCTTCACTCGCAAACGACATTCTTTCCCCACTGCTAGGATGCGTAAAGCTTAACCGACTCGCATGGAGCATAAGTCTATCAGCAGCCGCAAACGCATCTTCATGAGCATAAAGATCACAGCCAAGAATCGGGTGCCCAATGGAAGCAAGGTGAATGCGAAGCTGATGACTGCGCCCGGTCACTGGCATCAATAGAAGCTCACTATTGCCGTCAACTATCTGGAGTAACTCATAGCGTGTAAGTGCAGGTTTGCCCTCCTGCTCGTCCACCACCTGCCTTGGACGATCATTGGGATCTGGTCGAAGCGCAAAACCTATCTCGCCTTTGACTTTCTCAACTTCCCCAAAAACGGTAGCGAGATACTCCTTCGAAATCTCTCTTTCTCTGAACTGTCGATTTAGCTCACTCGTAGCATGTTTCGACTGAGACATTACAAGCAGTCCTGAAGTATCCAGGTCAAGCCGGTGTAAGACGACGACATCCGGATAGTCAAACATGACCCTCTGCAGCACGCAGTCCTTCACAAAACGACCCGGCACGGTGAGCAGCCCCGCCGGTTTTTCGACTACCAGCAAATCATCGTCTGCAAACCGAACAAGCACTTCTTCCTGACAGGGTGGCGGGATGTGGCTCGTGTAGTTGCCCATGGTTATCACTATAGCATCGAACATGACGCCGATTCCGACGCTATGGATTATTACCGGGTACTATTAATATATCCGTCCCATGTTGTTGGTTAAATAAGGAATGCCAGATACCTCCAAGACGGTCATAGCAGCACTGCAAGATCGTTATATCAGGCAAGCAGGCGTTGATTCCAACACGAGTCAGGACACGCTAGTAGAGTTTTTGAGAGAGATCCCCCACGATCAACTCATAGGCGGCGGACTATTAGCGGATCTCATTCAGAGTGCCCACCCCGATTGGCGCCTTACCGACGAAGACAAAGCAGTTCTCATCGCCGTTGATGACTGCAACAAAATGGTGTTCCGTCTTTCGGACCTAGAGGCGGAAGCAGAGCAACGTATATTCGAAATCATTCCGGAACTCGCCTGTCAGATACTCCTTAATCCCGGAATCCCCATAGACCTACCCGAGTTTTCTATTCTCGAGGTTCTCGACCTGATGGTTAATTGCACGGTCGGCTCGTCAGACGACCTGGTACGTGCTGGCGAGCAACTGATGAAGAAACTCAATGAAGTCGTCAGCGTGGTTCGCGCAGAAGAAACAGATTACAAAGATCTGGAAAAAGACCTGCAGGCCTTCCTCGACAAAGAACAGGTTCGTGTACAGAAGGTCGAGGAGCGCCTGGCAGCGTCGGAAACCGGGCAACTACGATCCCAGCGGAGCAAAAAATCCAGGCTGCGCAGATGATCAATGAACAAATGGATGGCAAACTCCTGACAGAGGCAATCGCTGACTTCCTAAGGGGGCCGTGGTACGACTCAATTCAGCTGTTGCTGCTCACGAAAGGATTCGAAGGTGAAGAATGGGATCGCGCAGAGAAGCTAACCGAAACAATCATATGGACCTATCAGCCCATCGTTACACCCAACCAACCGGGCACCAACGAAACCACCGATGAGGAAGCAGACGCTGATCCTGACACGGCGGCAGTAGTCACAAAGCTCACAGAAGAAAATGAAACCTTCGTCCAGTCAGAGACTCAGCGTCTATACAGAATCATAGAGCACCTTTCGAGTGAACTTCGCGAACTCTTGGTAGCACTGGACCACACCTCGGAAGCTGTCGAGACTGCGATAGAATAAATTGAGAACGAACACGTACAAATCATGTCGGGCATGGAGTTGGAGTACGTGGATTCAGATCCAATTCCCGTTGATGAAGAAGTATTCAACCAGGCGACATCTCTTAGTCGAATTTTGTTACGCCGGGTTAATGACCTTGAGCCCGGTCACTGGTTTACCTTCGAAGAAGATGACGTCTGTATCCGGATCAAACTGGTTCTAAAGCTGACAGACGTGAAGCAGCTGCTATTTACCAATCGCAACGGTATGAAAGCACTACAGAAAAGTTTTGATGAGATGGTGTACTTCCTGTCCTCCGGTGCCGTCAAGCCACTCAATCATGAGGACGTGTTCTCATCTGCATACGCGAATTATTTTAACGGCATCGTCAAATCGTTTGATGAAAGGGCCAAACGTGCCGCCGACGAAGAACAGGAAGCTGAAAAAGAGCGGGAAGAACAGGAAGCAGCTAAAGCCAAGGCAATTACAGAAGCCAAGGCGCTTGCCGAAGCGAAGGAAGAGGCAGAAAGAATTCGTCTGGAGGAAGAAAAGGAGGCTCGTTTAGAACGGGCAAGACTGGAAGCTAACAAGGAAGAGAATATAAATCGTGTTAAAGAACTCACGTTGGTGGTCCACGGACTAAACATTGGCGCGTGGCTAAAACTTCCGAGCAACGAAGGTGTGCTTGAAGAATGTAAGTTGGCGGTGAAACTTGCCGCAGCCGACAAGATGATTTTTGTAAACGGCACCGAGGTCAAGATCGGCGAATACAACACCGAGCAGCTTGTACAGTTGCTGGTGGCCGGTGAAGCAGAGATCCAGGAAGCAGGCGTAGAGTTCGAAGACATACTAGCACAAGTAGTGACCAAACTGTGGGTAGACCGGAATAAGAGCTATGACGACCTCACAGGATCATGACAATCATCGGGTAGAAACCCGACTTGAACTCCAGGAAACCATATTTATCGAGACGATCGCCTCGGACTCATCTCACGCGGGCAGCGTCATGATGTGTAACTCACTTGCTCTTTCGGCGAACGGTTTACAAGTCGTCGTCGATGACGACATCTCTATAGGATCGATCTTTAGATTATGCATCGACCTTAGGGATGCCGATCCAATCTTTCTGGTGGCCGAAGTTAAATGGAAACGAACCGACCCGGAAAGTGACGGGTTCAGAATCGGTTTTCTAATGTTCGAATCTGAGGATACGGATATTCAGCGTTGGAAAGAGCTCGTAGCGGACATGCTTGGCAGCTAGTTTTCTGCCTGCAAAAGACTAAGCCGCCGGTCTAATCTCAAACAACGTAATCTCCCCTCTGGTACCAAGACGCATCACTGGCCCCCAGGTACCAGTCCCCTGAGAAACATAGAGCCTAGTCCCATTGTGTTCATACAGGCCTTTGACCATATCGAACACCCTATTTACCACCAGATTGAAGGGCATAATCTGTCCGTTATGAGTATGACCACTCAGCATTAGATCCACGCCCGCCTCGGACGCCGCGACAAGACCGCGGGGGCGATGATAGAGCAGCAAAACAAAGGAGTTTTTATCCACTGAATTGTTCGCCAATTGCCTTTTCACCTGATCAGCGTCATCCATGTCATCAATCCCAATTACCTGAAGCTCATCACTGTGTCGTGCCGCGTCATTTCGTAACACGGTTACCCCCAAGCCATCCAACCGACGGACAATGTCATCCAGATCCTCGTACTTCTCATGATTGCCAATCGTGAAATAAACAGGACCAACAACACTTTTAAGGGACTTCAGATCACCTGCTGGAATTCCCCTGCCATCAATCAGGTCTCCCGTAATGCAAAGGAAATCAGGTTTTAGCTCGTTCACCATGAATATGACGCGCTCAAGGAAGGATGGACGCCGCGAGCCAATGTGAACGTCACTAATCTGCGCGAATCGGATCGGCCTTGTTAATTTGTCTGACGATAGTTCGATCTTACAAACCTTGGGTATGATCGCTGTCCACGTCGCATAAGCACCAACAACCAGGGTAACGCTAATTGCTCCCATTGCCACAGACTGTGAACTCATCAGGCCCAGTCCATTGACCACTTCGCCAATCAACACGGTTCCTAACAGAACCAGGCTCACCCCCAGGAAAGAATCCGCCAGGCGTCGCAGCATTTTCACCCACCAACCGCGTCTGGTGCGGAGATAGAAACGCGTGAACATTTGACTGCTTACCAGCGGCAGGAAAATGACCAACGTCAGCCACCATGAGAAATCCAGCCAGTAACAGAGTCGCAACACAGGATAGATAAAAAGCGGCACATGTAACGCGAGTGTGATTACAACGAATCGAGAGAGGCCTCGAAACTTGCTCACAGGCGTAGGTTTTACAATCGAGCTATTCATTCAGGCTTTACCAGACTAATAATCTTACACCCGGGTTCCGGCACCACATCAGCCTGATCTGTAACGACGCGTAACCTGCCGGAATTATCAACAACAAAAAGTGCAATATACCTGTTGCGATAGGTCTCAACATAATTTTCAAAGGTAAACTCTTCCGTTAGCGGTTTAGCACGCACCTCGGCACCATCATCCAACCACGACAAAAGTGCTTCGTAGTTAGTCTGCGATGAAAACAGATGATCCCCGCGAAGGCGAGTAGTAATTTTGTGTTTGTCAGATCTGTTTTCCGTCGCGGTCGGCAACTCATAGGTATTGGGGGTCAGATCTTTAAAATAGAGACTTGCCAGAACATCAAGATTCGAACGACCGGTAATACATAGTAAATTTCCAATGCCGGTAAGATCCAGATATCGATCCGCGTGCTCCGAAGCGGGATTACCAAAATAGGTTTCTACCCCATCCATCCTGGCCTGACTGAGATTGAACCAGTTACCATCTGCAATCATGACTCTGAGGTTTTCACCAGCGAGAGCCCCGGCGAGTAAACGAGCGACCCTTCCCCCGCCATAGATAAGAAACCCTGTCGGCGCCGGATCTCGCACGCCTAGCAGGCTCGCAATAGGTTTGGCCGTGAGGCTCTGTATGACCACAGTGCCAATAATGATTAGAAAAGCGAGTGGGACAAACAGCGTTGAGCCCGGAGCATCAAGCGCTTCCAACTTTATGGCAAAAATTGCTGCGACCGCCGCGCAGACGATCCCTCGCGGTCCGATCCAGGCAATTAAAAGTCGTTCGCGAAAGTTAAGGTTACTACCAATGGAAGAGGCAAAGACAGCAATCGGTCGTGATACCAGCATCACCCCTGCCAACACGATCAACGCGTCCCAACCTATATTCAGCAGACCCGTTAGATCAATACGTGCCGCGAGCAGAATAAACAAACCACTAATCAGCAAAACGCTGTGGTTTTCTTTGAAATGAAGGATGTCGTCTACTATCACACCCTTTTGATTGGCCAGGGTGATGCCCAAAACGGTTACGGCAAGCAGACCAGATTCGTGCTCAAAGTTCTCAGCCATCGCAAAGACTACTATCACCAGCAATAGGGTCATGGGACTACGCAGAAAGTCCGGAATGAAATACCTTTTAAGGAGTTCGCCCAAGGCAATCCCTGCAATAACGCCAAGGACAGAACCAACAACAGCGATTCGGATAAACAACTCAAGTATTGAGGCGACCGCCTCGTTCGCTTCCGTAGAAACATAAAAATTGAACGCGAGGACTGCGAGCAATGCACCGATAGGATCGATAATGATTCCCTCCCACCGAAGCACCTGCGCAATATTGACGTTTGGTCTTACCGTACGCAGCATTGGGACTATTACTGCAGGGCCTGTGACAACGACGACAGCACCGAACAGCAGCGATACCTTAATATCGAACCCAACGACGTAATGCACAATAACGCTGGTTACACCCCAGGATATTGCCGCCCCCAACGTAACGAGGTTTCTAACGGTCCTGCCAAGATCCCGCAGGTCGGCAAAGCGCAGCGTCAGACTCCCTTCAAATAGAATGATAGCGACTGCAAGAGAGACCAGAGGAAAAAGTAAATCACCTAATAGCGCATCAGGATTCAGCCACCCCAGTCCAGGTCCAACCAGGACACCAGATAGCAGCAAAAATAGAATTCCGGGCAGACGCACTCGCCAGGCGATCCAGAGCTAGCAAGCCGCAAGAAAGCCAATCCCTGCAAAAGTGGTAATGGTTTCGGTCATCGGTAACCAGTGTTGGAATCGCGCAACCGACCTTAACAAATGCGTGGCAGCAAGTGGAAGCACGTATGTGGTATCCATGCGCCATAGTATGATGAGCCAACCGATTCCTATTACGGTAATAAAAAGTACGGTGGCCAAGACAGAATTACTCGACGACTACCGGCGAAAACGAAATAGCGACGGTACGCCGGAGCCTTTTGGCGGGAGAATTGCGACTAAGGGCGCAATGCGCTTCGTTGTGCACCACCATGCTGCTCGAAATACCCATTACGATTTGCGGCTCGAGATGGAGGGCGTGCTGCGATCCTGGGCCGTCCCGAAAGGACCTTCACCTAACGTCAAAGACAAACGTTTCGCCACGCTGGTTGAAGACCATCCCCTCGAATATGGCGACTTCGAAGCCAAGATTCCGGATGGAAACTACGGCGCTGGATGGAGCATCGTATGGGATCGTGGTTTCTATCGACCCATTGTGGACCCGTTAGAGGGGCTGGCTAACGGCAAAATTCTGTTTGAGCTACAGGGACAAAAACTGCACGGCAAGTGGACGCTTGTGCGCCTGAAAGGCAAAGAGAAAGACTGGTTGTTCATCAAGTAAATTGATGAACAGATGGATGAGTCGCGCAGTACCGACGACTATCCAATGAACTCTGTGTTTTCCGGACTATCAATTGAAGACCTGGATGCCGGCGTAAACCTGGAGAAAAAAGTCAGCCGATCAATTGCGCGCAGCAAGCCTGTTAAACAAGCCGTGGAAGAATTAAAACCCATGCTTGCAACAGCCGGTGACGCCTTCACCCGTAAGGACTGGTTGTTCGAAATAAAATATGACGGCTACAGTTTACTGTGCATAAAGCAGGGAGAAGAAGTACAACTGATGTCACGCAACGGGAACGATCTATCCAGGACGTTTCCCGAGATTTTTCAGGCAGTATCCAGGTTTCCGTTCCATAGTTTTATTCTCGACGGCGAAGCGGTGGTCCATGATGCTTCCGGCATGCCCAGCTTTGCCAGAATGCAGCGCCGTGGCCGACTGACCAAATCTTCCGCGATTGAGCGCGCGATGAATGAATACCCCGCAACGCTCTATGCGTTCGATCTTGTCGCGTTCGGGGCATACGACCTGCGCCAGCAGCCCCTTTCAAAGCGCAAAGGATTTCTTCGTCAGATCATACCCCTGCCCGGAATGATCAAATATTCGGACCACATAGAACGCGACGGTCGCGCCATGTATCACGCGGCGGAAAGGCTTGGGCTGGAAGGGATTGTCGGCAAGAGCTCAAAGAGCAAATACGTAGGCGGTCGTTCTGACCAGTGGATCAAAGTCCGTATCGATCAAACTGATGACTTTGTCATTATGGAATACAGAGAAGCCAGCAATGGAGATATCCGATCGCTGATTGTTGGTCAGTACGTCGACAACAAACTCATTTACTCCGGCAACGTAGGATCCGGGTTAAGCGATACCTTGTGCCGAGAATTTTCCAATTTAAACAAAGAGGTAGACGATGTTTCACGTCCTTCGGATGCCCCGAAAAACACGGACTTCCGTTGGAAAGAACCTTTGCTGGTAGCCGAGGTTCGCCACAAGGAAATCACGCCTTCAGGTCAATTGCATCACCCGGTTCTACTGAGGCTGCGCGATGACAAGGATCCAAAGAAGTGTTCCAGACAGACCAAAACCCGAGAGCTAGATGAAGCTACCGTTGAAGAAGAACCAATCGACAAAACCGTTCACCTATCCAACCTGGAAAAAATCTTTTGGCCAAGACAAAACCTGACCAAGGGCGACATGATCGCCTACTACGAAGCCGTCTGTCCCTGGCTGCTTCCCTGGCTGGAAGATCGCCCTCTGGTGATGAAACGTTACCCGGATGGTATCGATGGCAAATCGTTCTACCAGAAAGATGCACCTGAGTTCGTTCCCGAATGGGTGCGCATCGAGAAAATGTGGAGCAGCTCCACAGAACGAGAGATAGGCTACTTTGTTGTCGATTGCCCTGAGGCAATGATTTACATCGCCAACATGGCCAGTATTCCTTTACAAATCTACCATTCCAGAACGAGTAATATCGAATCGCCCGACTGGCGTGTTCTCGACCTTGATCCCAAAGAGGCGCCCTTCTCCGATGTCATTACCGTTGCCAAGAAAATTCATGAAATATGCGACGAGATTGCTATGCCGAATTTCGTCAAGACCAGTGGATCGACGGGCCTGCACATTCTGCTACCGCTGAATAACCAGTTCACCTTCGAGCAATCACGCATCATGGGTGAACTGTTGTCGCGTATCGTGGTGCAAGAACTGGGGGAAATCAGCACGATCACCCGCAACACAGGCCAACGGGAAGGCAAGGTGTATATCGACTATCTCCAGAACAGCTCCGGCAAACTGATTGCCGCACCCTACTGCGTAAGGCAAAAGAAAATGCACCGGTGTAGATGCCTATTCGCTGGCGCGAAGTGAACAACAAACTAAGGCCCGACAGTTTTCATATCAAAAACGCGATCGCTCGCTTAAAGCGGCAGAAAGCTGATCCTGCATTGGAGGTCCTGGACACTGAAGTGGACCTTATTCAGATTCTGGAATCATTGACTGAACGCTACAGCGAACAGTGATCTACTCAACACTAACTAATTCTTGCGCGGAAACTCAACATCGTGCCTCTAGTTCCTTTGCAAGTAATTGTTTTCTTAACGATTTCCTTTGGAATGTCGTATCAGTTGCGCTTAGAACTAGGACTTTTAGGACAGAAACTAGCTAATCAACAATGGGCTCAGCACCAAAGTCGATGATCATCTGACGCACCTTCTCCAGCATGACATTCAGTTCGGCCTCGTCAGTGCCCCGCATTACAAGGTTAGTGCCGTAAACGTCCTTTCGATAATAGGGATAGCTCCCCAGATCCACGTCCGGGTGCTCATCCTGAATTTCTCTAAGCTTTGCGGCGACCTGACTCTCCCCCAGATTCGCGCCGATTGAGCGAGAGCGTACGGGCAATGCACCTTTGATGCGCTCCTCGTCAAAAGTCCCCACCATAGCCTGCATAACAAGCGGAACACCTGCCATCACAAATACGTTCTCCATCTGAAACCCTGGTGGGCCGTTCAGCGTATTTTCGATCAAGGTTCCACCTATGGGAATGCGCGCCATGCGCAAGCGAGACTCCATCACTTCCGGTAGGGCCTCGCGCTGTTTGATAATTGCCACCGCCTCCGGATGCATCTCAAGTTCGGTATCAAAAGCAGCCGCAATACAGTCAGCAGTAATATCGTCGTGAGTGGGTCCAATGCCACCCGTGGTAAAAACATAGTCAAACTTCTGCCGACACTCATTGACCGTCGCAATGATGGTTTCCTCAATATCCGGAATAACCCGTGCCTCCACCATCTTGACGCCAAGCTCGTTAAGTTCCTTTGAAAGATACGCGAGATTGGTGTCCTGGGTTCTCCCGGACAGAATCTCGTTGCCGATAATTATCATGCAACCCGTAACGGTATCGACCATATTGATGTCTCGCTCTTTTTTGCTTGGCAGGATAATGTAATCCAGCCGTGTCTACCAATAATGTCTACCAATCTCTGGCGGATTGATACTCGATGTAGGCGGCCAGGTCCCTTCCCTCCTCGGACGTATAGTACTTACCTGTTTCTTCGATGCGCCCGATCAAATCGACTCTGAAGGAACGAAAATTCTCTCTGAGTTCACACCAAGCCCCCAGCGTCCATTTGTTACCCCAGAAATAAAGCATCATTGGCCAGATCACCCGTTCAGTCTCTTCATCCTGTAGCGATCTATAGCCAATTAACAGTTTACGATTCTCATCGGTAGCAAGCCGCACACGTTCCAGGTTTTCCTTCAAATGTTTGCTGACGCCAAAATCAGGGACTTGGATAGCATCCAACTGGGTTTCCTTTTTCAGCTTTTCCGGGAGGATTGACTTAATTTTGCGAATCGCAGTGGCCGTGGTAGATGCCATCTTCTGGTCAGACCAGGTGCGTACCATTTGTGCGCCAAGCGCCAGCGCCTTCAACTCTTCACCGGTGAACATAAGCGGTGGCAGGCGATATTCATCCCGCAACAAATATCCCAAACCCGCCTCGCCATCAATGGGTATACCCGAACCAATAAGGTCGCCAATGTCCCTATATACGGTGCGTTCAGACACTTCCAGCTTCTCTGCCAGGTATTGTGCGGTGCGCACATGACCCTCCTGAAGCAGGAGCATTAGCTGGAACAGACGATCAGCACGACGCATCGATTTTTCCTGTTTATAAACACTCCTGACATAAGGCTGTCAGTAGGCCTTTTTTATACTGTGTCCAAATATCTTGAGGACTGAACCAATGACCAAGCTCACACAAGCGGCCTTTGACCAAGCAGTAGAGTTTATTTTAGACAATGGTACTAATCTACATGGTGCACGTTGTCGCTTTCACTTTGAAAACGGCAACGCTCACGACGTCATCGATGCACTTTCCTGCTATCAGAATCTGGATGGCGGGTTTGGCCACGGTCTGGAAGGCGATCTAAGAACCAAAAACTCTTCAGTATTGTGCACGACCGTTGCACTTCAGATCCTCAAAGAAATTGGTGCCGAACCTGAGCATTCAATGATCACCGGTGCCATGGACTACCTGGTAAGGCAATACCGGCATAGAAACTGGTCGCTGATCACGCCGGAATGTAACGATGCACCCCATGCACCCTGGTGGAAATATGAACATCAATGTTCCCGCCAGTTTCGGGCCAATCCAGGCGCAGAGATACTGGCCAACCTTCGAACCTATCCAAGCATGATGTGCGGCACTACACGCTCTAATCTTGCCGCCCGTGCACTATCCCACCTAGAAACTGAAGAACTGGATATGCATGATCTCATCTGCTACCAGCGTTTTTATGACACTGCGGATGTGGAATTACAAAGTCAGATACTACCCCAGCTCTTACGTTGGGCTTTTGAGATTGTGAAAGTGGATGAGCATGACTGGGAGGAATACTGCCTAACACCATTAGATCTGGTACAACATCCTGACTCCCCGTTTGCGGATTTTTTCGGCGAGTATCTGGAGAATAATTTCGAGTTTCAGATTCGCCAGCAACGCCAGGATGGCAGCTGGCAACCCTCCTGGTCATGGGGAAGTGAGTACCCCGCCACCTGGCAGGTCGTGGAACCCGAGCTGAGTGCTGAAGTCACTCTGAAGTTCCTGCGCCAACTGCAAGCGTTCAATATGCTGACATGATGGATTATCAGTGTTGGCTCATGTTATACATTCGTCTCCACGCAGCTGGCGCGGAGCCATCGGCGTGCCGTTGTAAAAAGTAGTCGCAACCGATGGTTGCAGAGTTAGATTTCAAAAATTGAGAGGCCCATGAGAACAGCGTCAGATGAACTTGACCACATTCACATTCGAGGAGCACGAGAACACAATCTCAAATCGATAGAAGTAAAAATTCCCAAAAGAAAACTGGTGGTGCTGACCGGTGTTTCCGGCTCAGGGAAATCCAGCCTCGCCTTCGACACACTCTACGCAGAGGGCCAGAGACGCTATGTGGAGTCGTTATCTGCCTACGCTCGGCAGTTCCTGGGTCAGATGGAAAAGCCGAAATACGATACGATCCGGGGACTCTCACCCACCATATCCATTGAACAAAAAACTACCAGCCGAAATCCTCGCTCGACGGTAGGCACAATCACAGAAATCTCCGACTATCTCAGAGTATTGTTCGCGCGGGTTGGAGTGCAGCATTGTCATCAATGTGGTCGTAAGGTTCAGGGCCAGACGGCTCAGAACATCACCAGAGAGCTTCTCGAATTCGAAGAAGAGACGCTGCTTTTTCTGTTGGTGCCTTTGTTAGTCAATCGCCGTGGGGAACATCGAGAGATGTTGGAGGATGCACGAGCTCAAGGGTTTGTGCGGCTAAGGGTAGACGGCGAAATTATACGTAGCGATTCACTCGAAACTCTGGATAAACGCAAGAAACACACTGTAGAAGCAGTGATCGACCGACTGGTCATCAGGGAAGGCGTCGAGGAACGGCTGACGGAATCTGTAGAGACTGCGCTTTCTCTGGGAGACGGCATGTTAATCGCTGCCACAAATGAAGGACCAGACAGAGTGTTCTCCGAGCATCTTGCCTGTGGCCATTGCGGCCTATCGTTTCCCGCATTAACACCGCAGGCATTTTCATTTAACAGTCCACAGGGAATGTGCCACGACTGTAACGGCCTTGGAACCCAGGTCGCTTTTGACCCGGAACTGCTGGTCCCGGACAAATCACTTTCAATTAGAGACGGCGCCCTCAAGATGATCGGTAAGGTAGATGAAGGGAGCCGCTCGATGGGGGCTGTTTATCACCGTCAGGTACTCGCCCAACTCAAGATCCCTACTGACAAACCCTGGTCACGTTTAACCAAAACACAAAAGAGAAAAATCCTGCACGGTACAGGTGAACAGAGATTCAGAATCAAGTGGGGCAGCCACGGTACGAGCATGTCTCGGTACGAGGGGTTGCTGAATCGCTCAATGCGGCGATTTCGACAAACGAAATCTGAGGGTATGAAGCGTTGGTATTCACAATTCCTGGCGAATTCGTCCTGCCCCAGCTGCACAGGCGTAAGACTCCGAACCGAGAGCGCGGCAGTGAAGGTAGGCGGCGAGACAATCGTCGATATTTCCAGCTGGACCATCGACAAGACGCTAGACTATTTCGTAAACATCGACCTGCCTGGTGCCGCAGGTGAAATCGCCACCGAAGTACTGAAGGAAATCTGTAACCGTTTAAGTTTTCTAAATGCCGTGGGACTCTCCTACCTTTCTCTGGACCGTCTGGGGCCGTCCCTTTCCGGTGGGGAATCCCAGCGCATACGTTTGGCAAGCCAGGTTGGGTCCGAGCTATCAGGTGTCATCTACATTCTTGATGAACCCAGTATCGGTCTTCACCAGCGCGACAATGAAAAACTCTTAGCCACGCTGCTACGCATGCGAGACATTGGTAATACGGTAGTAGTGGTTGAACACGATGAAGAAACGATTCGTAGCGCGGACTACGTTGTGGATTTCGGACCAGGCGCCGGCGTCAAAGGCGGTAGCGTTGTTCATGCAGGCACGCCTAGAAGTCTGGAGAAGAAAAAAACGTCTATTACCGGCAATTACCTCTCAGGACGCTCCGCGATTGCAGTTCCGAGCAAAGTCCGAAAGCCACGCGGCCAGGTGCAAATCGAAGGCGCCGCAGCCAACAACCTGAAGAATCTTGATGTGGAATTTCCAATCGGTGTCCTGACTGCGGTGACCGGTGTTTCCGGCGCAGGAAAATCCACGCTGGTAAACGACATCCTTCACCCCGCGCTGGCAAGAGAGTTCCATCAGTCAACGCAACGGGTTGGGGCACACAAAAGAATCACCGGCCTTGAGCAACTGGATAAGGTCGTCGCGATCGATCAACGACCCATTGGAAGAACACCCCGCAGCAACCCAGTTACCTACATCAAGGTTTTTGACGATATCCGTACGTTCTTTTCTCAGCTGCCAGGCTCAAGAATGCGTGGCTACAAGCCGGGAAGGTTCTCTTTCAACGTAAAAGGTGGACGGTGCGAAGCCTGTCAGGGCGATGGTGTACGTAAAATCGAAATGCATTTCCTGTCGGACGTTTTTGTTCGTTGCGAGGAATGTAATGGTCAGCGCTTCAACGAAGCAACGCTGGAAGTGAAGTACCAGGGGAAATCCATCGCCGACGTTTTAGACCTCACGGTTGCAGAAGCAGCTGACCACTTCTCTGAGCATCCTAAAATTCTCAACAAGCTTCAGTTGCTTATCGACGTTGGGCTGGATTATCTACATCTTGGTCAGCCTTCTACCACGCTATCTGGTGGCGAAGCACAGCGCATCAAACTTGCAAGGGAACTGTCCAAAGTCGCGACCGGGAAAACGTTCTACATCCTGGACGAGCCAACAACCGGACTGCACTTTGACGACGTCAAAAAGCTACTTTCCGTACTCAACCGGCTCGTAGACGCAGGGAACACGGTGACGGTCATCGAGCATAACCTCGACGTTATCAAAACCGCTGACTGGATTATCGATCTAGGCCCCAATGGGGGTCCTGAAGGCGGAAAGTTAATTGCACAGGGAACCCCAAAACAGGTAGCAAAAAAGAAAACCTCCGAAACGGGGCGTTATCTCAAAGCGATTTGCAAGTAATCCTATTACTTACTATTACTAGTGCAATCGCTGCTGAATACTCTTCACCTCTGAGCTATTCATCAGTGCTTTGATTTTCGGATGGCTGGACAGCGTCTTAAAATCCATACTTTGCACCGCCTTCATGACTTCAGGGTCAGCGAGAACCGCGCGCATCGCAGGGTCCTCCTGGAGTTTCAGGATGCTACCCATCAGGCTTTGATTGCTCACAATGAAAGACTGAATGGATTTGACGGCGTCGCCTCCGATGGAAGCAGGCGCTTCCCGATTGGATTCAGACTGCGTGATGGACTCAACCTGTCGATCACTCAACTGAATTGTCCCAATAGACGTCGTTTTAACAGTATAGGTTCCCTTTTCCATCGACACGATTTCGCCGCGAATTTTACTGCCGTCTTTCAGATTGATAACCGCAGCGACTGTCCCCTGTATCCAGGTGCCGATCAGAACAAACATTAACAGTATCAACGATTTCACCAACGCGACCTCTATTCGATTTAACAGACAAGAAGTTTGTCTCCAAGCATTGTCCATGAAGCCAACCCAAAGTCTAATGTGAGCCACTCCCAATACGTCGTACTCGCATTGCCAGCCAATGTGCATTCCGCTAACCTTGCTTGAAATAGCGCCCAGCCAGGCATATGACGGACTACGATCCAGAGCACGTCGATATCCGACCAGCAGCAACCGTAATGCTTGTTGATGACAGACCTGACCTTCAGGTTTTTATGATGGAGCGCCATTCGGGTAACCTGTTCGCACCCGGGATGTGGGTCTTCCCTGGCGGTGGTGTTGACCGAAACGACGATAGAATTTCTGCACAATCCATCAGCCTGCATCGCTCCGATAAGGAAGCCAGCGCCCTGCTCGAACTCGAATCCGGAGGACTTGCCTTCTATATCGCAGCAATCCGCGAAGCTTTTGAAGAAGCTGGCATTCTCCTCGCGTTAGATAGAAATGACCTGACAAGACCAGACCTGCTAGACAACGAAACAGCAGCACGATTTCAGAAACATCGCGATAATCTGAATAATCATGGTGATGACTTTATCGATATCCTAAATCAGGAAAACCTGATACTGGATGCCGGGACAATGCACTATATTGCCCGCTGGATCACGCCTGTCGGTCCGCCAAAGCGTTTTGACGCAAGGTTCTTCATCGCGCAGATGCCAGACAATCAGGCGCCAATTCACGATGATAAGGAACTGGTTCATTCCCGCTGGATGTCCCCACAGACGGTGTTGGAAAAATTCGATGCGCAGGAAATGGAGTTGATGGTACCCACCGTCAGGATGATCCAAAATCTTGCCATGTTTGGCAGTGCCGATGAGGTCATTTCTGCGGCGGCAGCAAATCTGCCTTATGAACGTGCGAAGGTAAATACCAGAACGAGAGAAGTCGTCATGCCAAGCGAACCCGGATACGACTCAGCAAGCAATGAAATTGAAAGCGGCTGGGTCCGACTGAGGCCCACTCATGGCTGATACGCAATACGATTGCATCGTATTAGGAACCGGCGGCGTAGGCAGCGCTGCGCTATACCATTTAGCATCCAGGGGCGCCCGCGTACTTGGTCTGGACCAGTTTCCACCGGGACACGATCAAGGCAGTTCCCATGGCGATACACGAATTATTCGTCTGGTATATTTTGAGCATCCCGACTATGTGCCGCTGTTACGTCGAGCCTTCGATCTCTGGCAGCAGCTGGCCGAGGCGTCGTCGCTTGATATTTTTCAGCGGTGTGGAATTCTTCAGGTTGGTCCCCCCGAAGGAGAAGTGATTTCAGGACTACGAAGGGCTGCAGACGCGCATCGCCTGGAACTAACGACGCTATCAACAGACGATGTAAAGCATCAGTTTCCAGGATTCAGAGTCGAAGACGACATGACAGCGCTTTACGACCCTAACGGCGGAATCCTGCTAGTTGAAGACTGCATTCGCACCCATATCTCGCTGGCGCAAGTTGCTGGCGCCTCTCTGGTAGTCGGCGAACCGGTTACCCGATGGAAATCGGAAGGAAATGTCGTGCGGGTAGAAACCACCAAGTCCACATTCCTCACAAACAAATTGATCATCACACCGGGCCCCTGGGCAAACAGGCAACTACCAGCACTGGCTAAACACTTCAAAATATTACGCAAATCACAGTTCTGGTTTGACAACGACGCCCCTGACTATCAACTGTCATCCCAATGCCCCGTGTTTCTTTTCGAACACGGCATACACACCTTCTACGGCTTTCCTCAAATCGATGACAAAGGCGTCAAAATCGCAGATCACGCGGGTGGGCGTGTGTCCAGGTCGCCGCAATCGCTGGATCGGGAAATTGATACAGAGGAACTCGAGGCCGTCAGTCTGTTTCTTCGTCAATGCCTGCCCAGCGTTGGTCACCAGCTGAACCAGCACGTCACCTGTATGTATACCATGAGTTCGGACGGACATTTCGTCGTTGGACAATACCCTGAGACTCCAAACGTGCACTTCGCAGCGGGGTTGTCTGGCCATGGATTCAAGTTCGCAACGGTGCTTGGTGAAGCCCTCGCTGATCTGAGCCTGGACGCGAAGACATCACTCCCGATTGGTTTTCTAAGCCCTGAACGATTCAGCTAGATCCGTCTTGAAATGTACGTTACGAGTTTCGAACAGAAATTTGGCGAGATGTCCAAGCCTGCCTGTACCAAGGGCTATGATAATAGGGACATTCAAGACCTGGCACTTTGCTTGGATTATGGAGAAATAATGAATATAATGGAGGTTGTTCCAGAATTGATCAGCCCAAATGAAATTTACGGCGCTCACATTATTCCTGACGTTATCAGCAGAGTTCGCGTCAGACCCTTTGACCAGCACTGACGCTGTTGTCGAACCTGTCAGCATAACCACGACCGCGTTGGTTATCCCGGATTTCGCCAGCTATACCAACGTGCAGCAAAAAAAATCAGACTTTTTCGATTTTATGCTGCCGCATATCCGAGCCGAAAACAGAAGAATACTGGAACAACGTGAATTTCTACTAAGCCTGCTGCCCAGAATACAAGGTGACCAACATCTGGATCAGTCCGATCTTGAAATAGTAACCGCCCTCCTCAAGCGCTATAAGTTGCAAGTACCAGAGGTGTTTGGCACCTCGCACATCCAGGTACTTCTGAATCGGGTTGACGTGCTTCCAGCTTCGATGGTGCTGGCACAGTCTGCCAACGAATCTGGCTGGGGGACATCACGGTTTGCCCGTCAGGCCAATAACTTTTTTGGCATCTGGTGCTTCAGGGCAGGTTGCGGATTACCGCCGCGTAATCGTGATATTGGTCTGACCCATGAAGTTGCGAAGTATGAGAGCGTTCCAGAAGGGGTTCGAGCCTACATGTTGATGCTCAACACTCATAGAGCATACGAACCATTACGGGATATCAGAGCCTCTCAGCGAGACCAGAATCAACCGGTTACTGGCGAAGTACTTGCGGAGGGTTTGAAACCTTATTCCGAACGCGGGGATAACTACGTTCGGGATATTCAGCAGCTCATTCGCGTTAACAACCTGCACGCATTTACGCGGGTATAAACCGCACAGTCACCTAATGCTCTTCCTGATGGCGAACCACCTCACCTTCTTCCATAAAGATGATTTCTTCAGCTATGTTGGTTGCCAGGTCACCTAAGCGCTCAAGGTTATTTGAGATTGTCAGGTGTGAAATCGCAGGCACGATGGTAGATAAATCTTCCTTCATGACATTTTGTAGCGTCTTATAGCTTCTCGAATGTAATGCATCCAGTTCATCGTCCATGTCCAGGACCTTCTGAGCGATGACGACATCTTGCCTCACCAGTGCCTCAATGGAGCGTTGAACCATCTTGCCGCAGATACTGCCCATGGTTGCAAAATCAAGATCAACGACCAGGCGATCCATATCTGCCAGCGCGGTCACACGCTCTGCAATATTAACCGCCTGATCTCCCATACGTTCCAGGTCATTGTTCACCTTCAACACGACAATGATATAACGCAGATCAAACGCTACTGGTTGGTGCAGTGCCAGGATCTTCAGACACTCTTCCTCGATCGCCACCTCCATCTCATTGATGGTTTCTTCACCGTCGAGTATTTCCTGTGCCAACGTCAGATCGAAGTTCTCGATACACTGAATACATCGATTGGTAGCCGCTTCTACCATTCCACCGAGTTCAACAATACGATCCTGTAAAGCAAAAAGATCTCTATCTAGATGTTTCATCTATTCCTACCCGAATCTGCCAGTGACATATTCTTCAGTTCGTTGATTTGCGGGGCGAGTAAATACCTGATCTGTGTCCCCAAATTCGACCAGCACTCCGTTCTCTAAGAACGCAGTATATTCAGAGACCCGTGCTGCCTGTTGCATGTTATGCGTTACGATCACTATCGTGTATTTTTCCTTAAGTTCGAACAACAAGTCCTCAATACGTGACGTGGATACCGGGTCGAGCGCGGAACAGGGTTCATCCATCAGGATAATCTCCGGCTCCATCGCTAACGCTCGCGCAATACACAGGCGCTGCTGCTGCCCTCCTGATAAGTTAAGCGCAGAGTCCTGAAGACGATCCTTGACCTCATCCCACAAGGCTGATTGCTTCAGGGCAGTGAGCACCCGCTCCTCAATATCTCCCTCCATCCCGTTGATGGTCGGGCCCCAGGCAATATTTCTGTATATCGATTTGGGAAATGGATTGGGCTTTTGGAATACCATGCCGATTTTCAGGCGAACCTCAACGGGATCAGTATCGGCGCCATAGAGATCATCTCCTTTTAGAGAAATCACACCGGTTTGATCAACATTCTCGATAAAATCATTCATCCGATTGAGTGAACGCAACAGGGTGCTTTTGCCACACCCCGACGGACCAATGATTGCGGTGATACTCTTTTCGAATATCGGCAATGTCACATTACGAACCGCCAATTCACCGCCATAGGCAATGGACACGTCTCTGATATCGAGTATTTTTGGCTTATCGCTAGTCACGTTATTCTGCTCGCTCGATTTCTCATTAAGATCCACATTCATACTACTTTTCCCGTCTACTGCCTCGGAAGCGAATATACACCGCAACTGAGTTCATCAATAACAACACCACCAACAACACGATGATTCCTGCTGATGCCAGTTCATGAAATTCCTGCTGGGGTCGCGCGGTCCAGTTAAAAATTTGAATGGGCAACGCCGTAAATTCGTCCATCGGACCTTCCGGTACGAAAGCGATATAGGTCAATGCACCAATCATGATCAGCGGCGCAGTCTCACCAATTGCTCTCGACAACGCGAGAATTACTCCCGTTAGTATCCCGGGGATCGCACTGGGCAGAACATGCGCCCTTGTGACCTGCCATCGAGTTGCGCCAACCGCAAAAGCTGCCTGGCGTAATGATTGCGGAACTGCCCTGATCGCTTCCTTCGAGGCAATAACGATCACCGGCAGGATGAGAAGACTCATCGTTAAGGCACCGGATACCACGCTACGCTCCAGATGGAAAAATCGTACAAACAAAGCCAGACCAAGGATTCCGTATACGATGGATGGAACACCAGCCAGATTGGCAATATTAATATCGATAAATCGTGTGAAGCGGTTATTCGGCGCATATTCTTCCAGGTATATCGCGGCCAATACGCCGGTGGGGATTGCAAACAGTGCAGTAAGACCAACGAGCCAGATAGTGCCGTACAACGCCGACTTTATACCTGCCTTTTCGGGGAAACGGGAAGGAAAACTGTCCAGAAACTGCAGATCGAGCCAGGGCATGCCAACCGTCGTCACCTGATAGATCAAAACACAAAGGATGGCCACGGCCACGCCCGTCACCGCTATACAGGACCAGCGAAACAGGGAGGCGATCAGATGTCGTCGCCGCAAGTTCGCGCTTATCATTCGTACGTCTCCTGGTACCGCCGCATTACCGCGTTCGCCAACAAATTCAGACACAACGTCAGGGTGAACAGCACCGATGCGACCGCGAATAGCGTTTTATAGGTCAGGGTACCGGAAGGTGTATCACCCAGTGATACCTGAACGATATAAGCTGTCATTGTCTGGATACTTTCCAGCGGATTTAACGTCAGATTTGGCGTCGCGCCGGCAGCCAGCGTTACGGCCATGGTCTCACCAATCGCCCGTGAAATAGCCAGCACAAACGCAGCAAAAATCCCTGAAAGTGCAGCCGGTAAAACGACCCGTACAGTAACCTCAAATGATGTGGCTCCCAGAGAATATGCACCCTCTCTTAGGCTATCTGGAACCGATCGCAAAGCGTCGTCACATAAAGAAGCCACCATAGGCAGAACCATGATGCCTACAACGATAGCCGCACTGGCCGCGTTAAATACATGAGTACTACTCAATACCGCTTGCAACGCTGGTGTCACAAAGGTCAGGGCGAAAAATCCATATACCACCGTGGGTATTCCTGCCAGCACCTCTAACACAGGTTTAACGATGCTGCGGACTCTCTCACTCGCATATTCCGAGAGGTACACGCCGACTGCAACGCCTACCGGAAGTGCCACCAGAGATGAGCCAACAACGATCAACAGGGTTCCAGATAGCAGCGGCAGGATGCCGTAAGACTTGGGTTGCAATAATGGCGTCCACTTGGTGCCAAACAAAAATTCTATGATGGAAACTTCTACAAAGAAGCCGTAGGTCTCATACGCGAGAATGGAGATGACCACTACCGTGGTCAGCACCGAGATTGATGCGCAACTGAAGAACAGACCGTTGAGTATCCGCTCTCCAAACCTGGAGCGCTGTCCAGACAGGGAACTCATCAGTCTTCAATCAGCGTGCTGACAGGTGTGTCACCAGAATAGGCGGTACCAGTTTCCCTGGTGGCAACTCTCGCCAATGCAAGTTCATAGGTCTTGTCGGGCAATGGGATATAACCTACTTCTGATGATAATGTCCCGGCTTGCTTCAGATAAAAGTCAACAAACTCAGCAACTGCGGGATCATCAAGCGCTGTCGGATTAACGTATATAAAGATAGGCCGTGACAAAGGCGCATAGGTCCCATTGTTGATGGTCTCCTCGGTAGGGATTACCGGACCATCACCACCATCAATGGCGGCAACTTTGATCTTGTCCCGGTTCTCCAGATAATACGCAAACCCGAAATAACCCAGGCTATATCGATCACCCGCAATTCCCTGAACCAGTACGTTGTCATCTTCGCTAGCCGTAAAATCCGGTCGAGATGCCTGCTCTTCTCCGTTAATAGCCTTGGTGAAATAATCGAAAGTACCTGAATCAGTCCCCGGACCGTAAAGTCTGATGGTTTCTTCCGGCCATCCTTCCCTTACATCACTCCACTTTTCTACCGTGCTTTCAGGTTCCCAGATTTTCTTAAGTTCAGCTACTGTAAGTTGATCAACCCAGTCGTTATCGGGGTTTATCACTACCGATAAACCATCAAAAGCGACAGGCAACTCTATGTAATCGCCCCCCGCCGTTGCCGCTCGTTCTATTTCGCTGGATTTAATCGACCTGGAAGCATCGTTGATATGTGTTTCACCCGCAATGAATTTCTTGAATCCACCACCCGTGCCGGAAACACCAACCGTCACCCGTACTCTGGGTGCAACGGCATTAAACTCTTCGGCCACCGCCTCACTGATTGGGAAAACGGTACTCGAACCATCAAGCCTTACTTTCCCTTCTAAGGGTGCCTCGGCATTATCCTGCCCACCCTGAGGAGATGAAGTCGTTTCACCTGAGTCACCACAACCGGCCAGTAACAGCGCAGATAGCGCTAGCGTAGCTATATTTCGCATCACATTGTTCCTTACTGAGAAGCGATGCATTTAAACCTCGAACTATTAAGATTAGTTAAAGAACCGGTAAATTTACTGCGCAGGCCTGGTGCGTAGGTTCACCCATGGAGAAATGACAGAGAATTAACAACCCTTTAATGAAATCTTTATTAAGATAATTTAACTTCTCACCTCGATTTCCATACCTATATTCGTCGGAGCAAATAAATGAAGCAATTGACTACCGTCCTGGTCCTGATAACGGCCTTTTTTATTGACCCAGTGACCATACGCGCAGACGAGCTAGCCGATATCAAGGCTGATCTCGTTGCACTGTTGAGCCGGGTCGAGGCACTAGAAGCTGAAAACAAAGCGCTAAGAACAGCTACAGAGAAAGGCAACTGGTCCGATAAGGTAAGCATTAAGGGAGACCTACGTTATCGATACGAAGATATCGATGTTGAAGGTAGTAACGGCCGGGAGCGCAGCCGTGTTCGCGCCCGCATCTCGGCTAAGGCAGAACTGCCCAAGGATGTTGAGTTAGGTATTGGATTCGCCACAGGAGGTTCTGACCCAACCTCTACTAACCAAACACTGGGCAGCGGTGGGACCTCAAAAGGGACTGTGCTCGATTTTGCCTACTTCTCGTGGAACAGTCATCCCGGCGTTAACATCATTGGCGGCAAGTTCAAGAACGTTTTCTTCAGACCCGAGAAACACGGTTTACTCTGGGACGGAGACTACAATCCGGAAGGTCTGGCAGTCACCTACGACAATGGCAGCTTATTCCTAAACGCCGCACTCAACTGGCTGGAAAGCGATAGCAAGAACGCCAGCACAAGAGCGATGACAGGCCTGCAGGCAGGCTATGTCGCCAGCATCAACGACGCGACCCTGACCTTTGGTGCCGGATTCTATGATTTCCCGGTGAAGGATCGTGAGGTGTTTCGCGGTGACGACGACGATTTCTTCGGCAATAGTTTCACCTGTGCGGATCCCGCAACATTATCAGGATGCACCTATGACAACGATTACGAGGAACTCCAACTCTTCGCACATTTAAAAACAAGAATCGGTGACCAGCCATTTACAGTGTTCGCCGACTACGTAAACAACAGTGCAGCCAGTGACCACGATACAGGCTGGGCGGCGGGTCTTGTTATCGGTAAAGCGAGCAACCCGGGCACCTGGCAGTTTTCCTATACCTATGAGGATAAAGAAGCAGACGCTGTGTTCGCGGCCCTCACCGATTCCGATGTCGGCGGAGGTGGCACCGACGTCAAGGGACACATATTTAAAGGCGAAGTTGCTATCAGCAAGAATTGGAAAGTGGGTGCAATTTACTTCGACAACACCGACAACGCTCACGTAGGAACTCAGAAAGACTACAACCGAATCCAGTTCAATTCGGCATTTAAATTCTAGCTAATTCTTTGTGGACAAAAACTAGTTAATGTTTAAGAAAGTAAAGTAGCCGCCACAACGTGGCGGCTACCAGCGCATGATCAATCTCTCCTGAAACCAGCAGATCCGATACCTGTTCCATGGAAACCAACTGGACCTCCGTATGTTCCGTAGAAGTATTACGGATATCCGAGACTGGTTTCGCATTCGGCGCTACAAAGGTATGCAGGGCATTGGGGAAAATAGCCGGGTTAGGATTCAGTACACCTAGCGACACCAATTCATCTGTTTCAAATCCGGTTTCTTCCTTGCATTCTCGCGTCGCAGCCACGATTGGCTCTTCACCCGGGTCTACAAGGCCTCCAGGTATTTCTAAAGAGATTTTCTCTGAGCCATGCCGGAATTGTCGAACGCAAACGATCTCGTTCGACGCGGTAACTGGCACCACATTTACCCAATCGCTGGACTCGATGACATAAAACTGGTGCTCCTCGTCCGTTCTTGGTGAGATCGAGGTCGATTCATGCACACTGAACACTCTGCAATCGGCTATCTGGGACAATTCCTTGCGGATCCAGGGTTGAACATCGTCATTAGCCATTGCGTCTGCTCCTTGTTTTAGTTCACAGTGTTACTAGCTCAATCCATCAACTGGTACACCGGCACCATGTACCGCGATAGCGTCTTCGGATGTCAAAAACCCGATAACCTTCGCGAGGTGCTCTGTGGGTACCCACTTGCTGTGGTCCGCACCTGGCATATCCTGGCGATTACGTTCTGTATCGATGGTTCCAGGCAATATACAGTTTACATTGATGTTTTGTTCCCGAAGTTCAAGCGCCATACTTTCAGTCAGGCGCATCACCGCGGCCTTGCTCGCTGTATACACTCCCATCTTGGCAGCACCAGCAGTCGCGGCTCTCGCCGCGATGTTCACGATCTTGCCGCTTCCAGCTGTTTGCATATGAGGCACAACGGCACTCGCCATATTCATTATTGATCGAGTATTGAGATTGAACAGAAAGTCCCAGGTCTCATCTTTGGTCTCATGCACGTCGTCACCCATCAGGAAGCCGCCCGCAATATTACACAAGATATCAACACCCCCGAATCCATCGATAACTTGCTGCACTGCATCTTTAGCGGATTCTCTATCCGTAAGATCGCAGCTTACATAGTGGTTATTTTCGTTTTTCTCCGGGAACGCTGTGTCGAGCAGGTCATCGCTATAATCCAGAATAGCTATTCGGGCGCCTCGCTCTTCGTAATAGGCCACTACCGACCGGCCGAGTGCGCCCGCACCACCAGTCACCAGAACTCTTTGGTTATTGAACATGCAGTTTCACCAGTATTTAGGAACACCGCATGGTATCAAAGACCACTAATGACCAAAAATAAACTTGAACAGGTAAAAGAAGATAATCGCAAGGATAGCCCCAGCGGGTAAGGTCACCATCCATGAAACAAAAATTGTCCCCACCACGCGCAGATTGATCGCCGCGATGCCTCGCGCAAGGCCCACGCCAAGTACACCACCCACCAGCGTATGAGTCGTAGACACAGGCAGACTGTAGGCCGAAGCAACAACCACGGTTGATGCAGCAGCTAGCTCTGCTGCAAAGCCGCTACTCGGTGTAAGTTCCGTAATGTGGGTTCCAATCGTCCTGATCACTCGATATCCATATAGCGCAAGCCCTGCGACGATACCGCCCACCCCCCAGCAACAATAGCCAATGAGGCATCTGGGCCTCCTGAGCCACCATGCCTCCGCTGGAAACAATGCTGTTAATGGCCGCTAAAGGACCGATCGCGTTAGCAACGTCATTTGATCCATGTGCAAATGCCATAGAGCACGCTGTGAAAACCATCAAGACGCCAAAAACCTTCTCAACATTCAGCAGATCGTATTGTCTCGATTCAGTCACTCGACGAATTCGCAAAAGGGCAACAATACCAAGCATCATTATTCCTGCCGCAACCAGGACCGAGTAGCGCATGGCCTCTTGAAATGATAGTTCCAATCCGATGTGTTTGAGGCCTTTCACCATAGTCACCATGCTGATGACATAGCCCATCATGAATATATAAATGGGTACCAGACGCTTGGCCATTTTGAATGGGTCATCAGTATCAAAGATGAACTTGCGAACACTCATATACAGCAGAAAAGACATAGTGCCCGCCATCACCGGTGAGACCACCCAACTGGAGACGATCTCGCCGACCTTGCCCCAATTCACTGCATCAACAGAGATACCGACCGCTGCGAAACCCACAATAGCGCCAACAATGCTATGGGTTGTAGATACTGGCCAGCCAAACGTCGTCGCAATGAATAACCATAATCCCGCGGCAAGCAGCGCCGACATCATTCCATAGACCAGGAGCTCCGGTTCATCACCCAATAGTTCAGGGTCAATAATCCCCTTTCGAATGGTAGACGTGACTTCGCCCCCGGCAAGATAGGCGCCTGCAAACTCGAAAACCATCGCGATGATAATCGCCTGTTTGATGGTGATCGCCTTCGCGCCAACAGATGTTCCCATGGCATTAGCAACATCGTTCGCACCAACCCCCAGGCCATAAAAAACCCGAATAGGATCGCCAGCGCCAGCAGAATAGTGCCGTATTCCTCAATTACTCCCATTTACAACTTCTCCGTTAACGTGCGATCACGTACAACATTCGGTTTCCAACAGTTTGGGCATGGTCTGCAATGTCACCGATCCAATCGATGACCTTATAGAGGAACATGACATCAACCGCATTCAAGTCTTTTTCAAGTTCGTACAAAGCACTACGAATCTGGATCTGCTTCCTATCGGAGTCAGTCTCCAGTTCACCTAATTCAGCAATCATGGTTTCAATACGATCAATCTCTCGTGTCGAAAACCCTGAATCCAGCAACTCGTCCAGAGACTCCAACATCGATCGTGTTTTCTCGGTAGCGTCGATGGATATCTGTACGAACTCCATAAACCTCTCAGTTAAGGACTCCGGGACTTGCATTTTTCTACCCAGAACGATTCCCGCAATATCCTTGGCGCGGTTTGGTATTTCATCCTGAACCCGTACTAGTTCGAGCAAGTCTGATCTTGAAACGGGAAGAAATAGACTACTTGGCAAATTCAGTCGAATCTCTTTCTTTAACGCGTCCGCTTCATCTTCAATCTGAGAGATTGTGTCATAGCACTCAGACACCCTGTCCCATTCACCGCTACGCAGCGTTTCAAAGTATTTCCTTAGTGCGAGAGTACACTCAGCCGCCTTGTTCATGTGTGCCTGGAGTGGCGTGACAGGAGAACGACCGAAGAGCTTTGAGAACATAGGACTGCGAGGCATAAGGGTCGATCCAATTGGTTTACACCAATTATAAAGATTTTTTAACAATTGGTGGTAACAATGATTCGAGCCAATATGGTATAAAGCCACCCCTATGACCGACCACCACAACAATCGCTTAGACGGCATGGCCGTCCTTTTAAGCGGGACATGTATGCTCCACTGCCTTGTCCTGCCAATCATGGTGACCTTGTTCCCCATTGTTCAAGGTACGTTGCTCGAAGAAAAGCACTTCCACTTAATTATGCTGGTGTTCATTCTGCCCACGAGTCTCATCGCGTTAACCCTCGGCTGTCGGCGTCACAAAGACCGTCTGACCATTGCCCTTGGCGCCATCGGCCTGCTCACCCTGACCATAACTGCCATTTGGGGACACAGTCTCTTTGACTACATGGGTGAGCGGATCGTTACCACCATCGGAGGATTGATTCTGGCCAGCGCCCACATTCAGAACTTCAGGTGCTGCCGCCACGTGGACTGCCAGCACGACGAGTCATAAGCCTTGAAAGCAGGGGTAACTGCCTGGAAATTCGGCACCAGGGGTATCGCCGCAGAACTCGCCGAGCAGGGTGAAATTGCCGAAGCAATTGGCTTCGATTCATTCTGGCTACCAGAGAATCACTTTACGGGAAGCACTGCCATTCCGGTGCCACTTATGCTCCTTGCCGCAATCGCAGGCAGAACATCAAGAATTGGCCTCGGCACCTCTTCTTACCTGTTACCTATTCGCAACCCCATACACGCCGCTGAAGAAGTTGCGGTACTAGACAGAATGTCCAACGGACGAGTCATTCTCGGTGTAGGCAGAGGTTACCGGGACGAAATGTTTAGGGTTTTCTCCATTCCACCTAAGGAGAAACGAAAGCGCTTTCGGGAGAACCTCGAGATCATGATTCAAGCCTGGCAGGGTGCTCCCATCATCGATGGCGATGATGAACCCGTTATATTAGCTCCACTGCCCGTGCAGAAACCCTATCCGCGCATCTGGGTCGCGGCTTTCGGCCCGCTCGCTATCAAACAGGCTGGAACCCTGGGGTTACCCTATATCGCCTCACCAATGGAATCTATCTCAACGCTTGAGGTTAACTACGCGGCACACCGACAACATGCAGCAGATTCCGGACATCTCGAGATCGACACCGTGCCTGTTATGCGCACGGTATTTATAAGCAAAAGCACCGCGGTATTGAATTCAGTTCGCGACGCGCTTGATGCAGACGACATCGATGATTGGGCCATCGTCGGCGATGAGGCTTTCGCCAAAGACAAGATCTCGGAGTACGAAGAAAGACTCGGACTTACCTATCTGATTGCAAGAGGACGGATTTCCGGTATCGAGGACAGTCTACAGATCGCTTCACATGAGTCGCTCGCTAAACTCATGCAACTCTAATCAACAATTTTGATTAGCTGTCCCGGTTCAGGCTGGCCATTTGGATACAGACCATTCATCACCCTTAGTTTATCCAGCGCGTAGTTCGTAATAGGTGACTGATTGGCCAGGTCTTCCATGGTGGTATCAACTTCCGCTCTTACCACCTGAAGCGTTGGCGTCTTGGCTCTCTTATGGTCATCTCGATCCATCTTGTCGAAACTGAAAATGGTCGCAATAAAGTCTCTATCATTGGCGATTTTCCGGAGATCGTGTTTTCCGGCGCCATAAAGCTCGTAAGCCAGACGACGCTTTGGGTCAAAAATAATTGCAAACCTTAGTGGTCTGGGGCCATAGACAGAACTAGCCCTATCCGCAATACCTAGAAAAGAAGGGAAACCTGCAATGGTGATATTTCTGCCCTCTCGCACCGAGAGACCCAGATTCTCGCGCACATAGTTCTCAGGTGTCGCGTCCTTATAGAGTCGGCCTGTGGTAATGAAAAACGACGCATCGGATGTTCTGGAGAAAATCTGTACGCCCTGTCTTGTCGGTTCTACTCGCCACTCGTCAGGGAATCGCAGCTTGATCCCTAACTTGGGATGAAAAAAGATGTTTTTCCTGATTACGCCAACCTGCTTTGTGCTTCCGTAAGTCAGGCCATTGAGTTTTTCCAGAAACTCATCGGTCTTGATAAATTCGTCATACTCCGCGACCAGATCCATCGACTCAGCGATCGCCTGCTTATAACGTGTATCGTGATCTGGGTGCGTAGACAGGAACCCGTGGTATACCTTCGGTTCACGCTTCTCCAGGCGGGCTTGTTCAATTTCAATGCGGTCTTTCGCTTTAAGAATCTCAATCGTACGCAGCATCGCTTCGGGACTGTAGCCTGCTTTGGCCATAAACCGAGCGCCAACCTCATCTGCTTCCAGCTCGTACTCCCTGCTGAACCCAGTGACCAACACACCCCCATACATGCTGCCCAACTCTCCGAGTCCTCCGGAAGCGACCGAACCCATCTGCGAATGAACTACGGCCGTAGCCACAGTGCTAAGGAGATTAATTCCCTGACTTGCCCTGTTTCGCCGGAGCGCGTGTTTCTCCGTCACATGTGCGACCTCATGGCCAAGCACTGCCGCCAACTCGGACTCTGAATTCATATGGGTGAGCATGCCTCGCGTGACATAGATGAACCCACCGGGCAAAGCGAATGCATTGATCATGTCATCATTGAGTACCGTAAACGTATACTCAAGATTGGGACGACTGCTGACTTGGGCAACACGCTCCCCAACCATCGTTACGTAGTCCTGGAGATTTTTGTCTCGATATACTCCGTACTGAGCAATAATCTTCTTATGCTCTTCTCTGCCGAGTTCAATCTCCTTCTCTTCAGACATACCGAAAGCGCCTGAACAAAGCAGGAGTAGCGTTGTTGTAGTTAACGCTGTAGTTAACTTTTTAGTTAAGAACGTTGTAGTTAAGAACTTTATCTTCATCGTCACGTTACTTTAGCATTCCCGTATCACACTGTTCCATTTACTGTCTCGACCGTTCAATGGGACTCTTACAACTCATACTAGAGATAGGATATGAACCTCACCTGAATCGCATCTCAGAACAAGTTACACCCGCTACCAATAGTTCAATACTCACTAAATAGACAAGGAATACAGCAATATGTTGCAACGTTCAGCAAAAAGACAGGAACCCATGGGTATACTGCAGATCTATATGTTGAGAAGGCTGATGTTGAAACCATGAACCGATACCTATGCGCTCTTCTAATTTTGTCTCTTGCGGTCATCGCCAGGGCAAACGATGCACTAGAGAGGGCCTCCCAGCATGAAATAAAAGGTGAATTTGAGCTTGCCGTAGAAAGCTACGAGTTAGCTATCGATGAAATCACAAAACAATACGGTGAGTTCAGTATCCATCTGTTTGAGCCGTTGTTGGGTCAGGGACGAAGCCTGAACGCTCTGAATGAGCCAGATGAAGCTACCCAACTTCTACACCATGCGGTCCATATTCTGCGTCGAAATGAGGGCGTTTATACCCTGGGTCAACTCGAAGCCGTAGATGAATTAACCAAAATGGCGATGCAGGCAGATGAGCCACTGAAGGCAGACAGCCAACAAACCTTCTCACATTTCATCAGCAAACGTTTCTATGGAGAAAGTAATCCGGAGCTATTACCTGCAGCGTATAGGTTAGTACATTGGCACATCGAAACCGGACAATTCACTAAAGCGTTGAATCTTATCAACAGAACAATCGAGAGTATGGAGGACCAGGATCTGGACAATGACCCCAGACTCATCGAAGCGCACTTGCTCGCCGATAAAGTCAGGCGTTTGCGAGGGACCTGTTGCTCTGAGAACAAGTTATCTGATGTCATTGAAATTCTTGAAGAGAATGCCGATCTCCCCATGGATGTAACCAATGAAGTATTTCTATCTCTGGCAGACGCTTACTTGATCAGTAAGAAACCCGAGGACGCCAGGGAATACTATGCCAAGGTCGATATTGCTGATAGCGACCCCATGCCTATCATCATGAGTGCGATCCTGGACCCAACAAGGTACAACCACACTCAAATGTATAAGCCACAACAACACCCGTACGGAACCAGACTCGTGAGGATGTCTCGCGAAGAACAGCTTTCCGCCAGCGCGCAACCCCCACAGCAGTTTTTTGTGCCTTTGGATCATCACAAATATGATGTTCGAATCCTGGACTCATTGGAAACCATAAACACCCGGGAAAAAACCAAAGCGCTTATTGGTAAGCCATTCCAGTTCTACTACGACCAGGTAAAAGAGCTTGTCCCCAGGGAATTCAGAGGTGATAACGCTTCAAAGGAGATCAAAATAACGCTTGATTTCACAGTAAAGAACGATGGAAGCTTAGAGGATATTGAAATAATTGAAACCAATGCGCCGGTCAAACTAAACAGACTAATGGAACAGGTGATGTCCAAAGTAATTTATCGGCCTGCTTTGACTAACGGAGTCCCAATTACCAAAAATCATGTCCGTGTTACTCAAATTTTCGTCAGCCGTGATGAAGCCTGACCCGAGCGCAGCGCCACCATGGTAAGAGGTATCCTTACGCTGCTCCTACTATCCCAGCTTGCAACTGCCGCGGCTGACGAGGACATTTTTGATTTCTACTTCCACTCACTCTCCTTACCCGCGTCATCACAAGACGACTTCCAGCAATTAAGCCAACTCCTGGGGTACACAACGCTCGAAGACGCGATTGTATTGTGTGAACAGATCATCGAAGACAATTCGGGTCTCCAGGAAACAAACCCAGCGCTCTACGGAAAGCTGTTAGCTAATCTCGGCATGATTCTCAATTTTGGCGAATACTATGAGAATTCAATTGAGGCCCTGGACAATTCGATGATGTATCTGGATCGCTCCGTTCCTCAGTTCAGTCCCCAGCTAATTAACGTCATTATGGCTAAAGCTTCCTCGCTTATAAGTCTGGGTAAATTTGAAGAGGCGAAGCAGGAACTAAGGCGTGCCCAACACATTACCCATCGTGATGACGGCGTGTACAGTGCGACCCAACTACCCATTATTGAGAAACTCTTTAGGGTAAGTTATCAGGGAGGTGAGTATCTCGACGCAGACAGGCAGCAATTCTTTGCGCTGCGCGTGAGCGAGAGAGCCTATGGTTACGACAGCGAAGATCTTCTGCCAACACTGATTAGACTCGGTAGGTACTTTGCAGACCGCGGAGCCTTGACCCCACAATTCGGAGACAACGACCTGCGCTACTTACGCGAATCGTTGTTTCGACGGTCGCTGGAGTTGTATGAACGCGCCGTCAAAATTATTGAAGTTAATTATGGTCCCAATGACCCTCGGCTGGTTGAGCCTCTCCAGGGGTTATCTCGTACCCGACTCATGCAGCGTACCAACAATAAATCCGAAGAGGCTCTCGAGCGCGCACTATATGTCATCGAGAGCAACCCGACGACTGACCTCCCCGATCGGATCGACGCCATCATCAGACTGGGAGATCTATATACCCTGACATCGGATTCAAGAGCAGGAGATCTCTACCTGCGCGCGTGGAATCTTATGCACGAGAATGCTGACTACAACTGGCTGAAAGTGCAGGCTTTTGGCACTCCTACCAGGCTATATCCCAGAGCCCAAAGTATCGTATATCTTGACCGTCGACCCAACTCAGCTGACGGGGATTCAGAACTGTTTATCGATGCAGAATATACCGTAAAGGTCGACGGACGGGTCGGTGACGTTAAGCTCCTTGGAAAAAACGTCCCTAACGATCAAGTACGTCGTCTGCGTTCTCAGCTGGCGGCGTCGCGCTTCCGCCCAAGAATTGTGCAAGGAGAACTGGTTGAAACCAAGAACCTCATCATTCACCAGAGGTTTCGTGTCGCTGGACACATAGAAAAGAAATAGCGCTAGCTGTCGCCGACGATAAACTCGCGCAACTGATTGGCCAGCCCCTTACAAGCTGCATTTCCCGGCCGGGCGATAATGGGAATCGGAATAACAACACCCGCAATATAGGAAGTCCCCGACGCACCTGCACTGATCTGCCCTGCAGTCGTTAATTTGTCCAAATCCCAAATAGAGGCCTCATAGGAAGCATCCTGCTCCCAGTAACTCATACCAAAACAACCGCCACCAAAGGTCGATAGCGTGCAGCTCATAGAGCCTCCTTTGTCGGTAGTAACCGTATCTCCCTCTATCCAGGCAAGATATTTTACTTTCGCTTCATCAATTCGATCTCGCACCCCGGGTTCTGCAAACAATTTACCCAGATCCTCCGCGCTCGTAGGCGCAGTACGCGGCTCAAACCAGGGATATAGATCATCCTTGAACTCATCCTGAGGGATCAGTTTGATTGCGCTGCTTCCCGATGACAGCTCATCGACAATACAATCCGTAAAACTCGCTTCAGTTTCCCGATCGTTGTAGCTTGCCTTGCCCAGGATAACTATTGCCTCGTCGGTCTCTATTCCTGTCACTGCCTCACGAGACTGTTCAATTCGTGATGAAACACAACCGCTCAGAACCAGACTGAGTAACACAATGAGTTTTCTGTTCATCGATCCATTTCCCCTGTGTTTTCGGCCTCGGATTCCGGCGACTCGCTTCCATCGCTGCCGGACAGTTCTCTGTTAGACATCTCCTTGTTCGACAACAGGGTAGCAATCCTGGGTGTCACTTCAGTCGCGATCCTGGCCCCGCCATCCCTAATTGCAAGCATTGTGGCCTCTCCGACGGCTTTGCCAGCTCCGAACAATTCCCCTTCTGCTTTGCCATATCCAACAATCTTCCAGTTTCCGAGGTCATTGCCCTCATTATCCACCAGTGTGATCTGATACTCGATGGAGGCCTCATAGAAGGTCAAGGTTGAAATGGCAGGTACAAGGAATCCGTATTTCACTATTTTGGGAACCAGTACCGCATCGAACGTCCCTTGCTGCTCCACGGGCAATTCCCGAGCGTTAACTTCTGTGACATCAGTAAAAAGTGCATTGACCAGGTTTCGAAAGAACTTAAGGTTCTGACTGCCAAAATCAATCTCATAGGTCCCGGACTCAGGCATCGTCTCCTTGTGCTCGAATGACTTAAATTCATCCGAGTAATAGACACCCACGTTAGCGGGAACCCTTTCCACAAGCGGGGTCGGCAGAGTTCCGGTCACCGTGACAGTTTTGGTACAGGCAGCCTGTAACAAAATCAAAGCAACGGCGGTAAAGATTAATGACAAATTCCTGGTTTTTGGCTTATACACTTTGAGCTTATGCGCGGATCCCAAAGATTTAGTCCTCTGGTAGTACCGATAGTTCAAGAACACTTCTCCATTTCCCATCGAACCCCGTCTAAAATTCTAGCCGGACCCACATACTACTCGCGCCGCAGCTTGATTCCTATACTTTGAGAAAAGCAATTATTGGCCAGAACTATCAAATTGAACGATTACCTAGGAAAACCGGTCAAACTTTGTAAGCCGATTGTAACGATGCGGTCCAAACCGAGTCCGGTTTGATAGCAGTAAGCGCATAAATAGTGGTATACGTATGGATGGATATATTCAGTTAAACTTCAGCTTCGGTTTGCAACAATCCAAATAGACAAAAAAAGCGTACAGAAAAGATGAATAGATTAATTATCGCAGGCATTGGCACAACCGGGTTGCTGTTGCTGTATGCATGCGGATCGAAACCGCCGGGGCCACCCCCACCACCAACCTCTATGCCACCGTCATTGCCCAGCCCGTCGTCGATACCGAGTCCACCGTCATTGCCGAGTCCTCCGTCAATGCCCAGCCCACCATCGCTGCCGAGTCCTGGTGGTCAACCCTCACCTCCCTCCGGCCCCGACATATCGATGCCAAAACCAAGCTCACCAGGGGGTGAAAGCGGCGATAAAGGCGAACAACAGAAACAAGCAGGCAAAGACCTTCAAGAGGCTGGAGCAAAGGTCGCCGAGGCTGGGAAACAGCTGGGAGACGGCGCACAGGACCCTTTGATTCCCGATAGTGAATCACCGTCCAATTCCGACGACATCGTATTTGCAGATCAAGACGCCGCTCCTGGGCCGCAGTCTTCCGACCAGGCAAATGATCCTCTCGCCGAAGAAATCATGAAGGCTCAAAAGGCACTGGAAGAAGCAGGAATTGCCATACAAACCGCCGGTGTTACGCTGGAAAGTACCACTACTGATGATGAAATGGCCGCCGCTGAAGCGGACCTTGCCAATGCTCGCGTTGCAGTAATTGTCGCGGGCCAGGATTTAGCTGATTTGAAAGACATACTGCCCGAAGGTGACTCCGATATCGGCCAGGTCATTTCAGAAACTGAAGACGCCTTAAACGAAGCTAATGTAGCGATCGTGGTCGCCACACAGACCATTCTGCCAGGACTACCTGAAATGGCAGGCATGCCGGAGGGTAATGAAGAAGGCGACGGATCACCTGGCAAAAAAGGCGGTCGAACCGGAGAACTGGACGAAGAGCTTGAAGAGTCACTTGTCATCTTTGACGAGACGATCCTTGATGCAAGACGAGTATTAACCGACACGGCGCCGCCACCATCCCGTACATCAACTTCGTCCGGAAGAGTGGTGATTCCAGGCGTAGAAGCTGTTGAGGAAGGGATCCCCGGCGAGGAAACCGGTCCAGACCTGTTGCAAACCGGCGTTTCCCCCTCTGAACCTGAAAAACCCGAGGATATAAACATTGCTACAGCCGCGATACCTGACGATATACCAGATCCCCAGGGAGATGACATTGTGGCCAAACAATTGAGAGAAGCGGCGATAGCCGAAGAAGATCCTGAACTGAAGGAAAAACTATGGGAAGAATACCGTCGATACAAGGCTGGTATATAGGAGGACGCATGAAAACACTACGCATCTTTCCCGCCTTTCTCCTTAGCCTGATTTTACTGCAGGGATGTACGTCAACGAGGGTCATCACTGCTAACTCAACTCCGGCTATTCAGGCCCAGGACACCCTACCTAGCAGTCTACTGATGGATATAGGTATTACGCCCTTTGACCCAAACATACCCGAAGCGGAAGAGGATCTTGAGAAAGGATTCATCATTCCAGATGTACGAAGAGCAGAGTCCGGCTACATGGCGTACCATCTGAAAGACACCCTGGAGCTCACAGGTAACTGGGGTGCCGTTCGTGTCACCCCAACGTTGACCAACACAGTGGACCTCCAGGTTATGGGACAGATCCTGCTATCTGACGGCGAGCAATTGGACGCTCGCATCTGGGTGATCGACTCTACCGGTCGAACCTGGCTAAACAAATCCTATAAGGATACTGCAAGCAAATTCTCCTACGAGGCGATCAAAGAAGATCCATTTCAGGACCTCTACAACGACATTGCCAACGATATACTAATGGCGAGAAACAGGATGTCCGCGGCAGAAATCAATAACATTCGCCAGGTATCAGAATTGAAGTTTGCCAAAAGTCTTTCACCTGATGCATTCGACAGATACCTGGTTGAAGACAATGGAAGGGTACAAATCGCCCAGCTTCCTGCCGCCGATGACGTCATGCTAACCCGTGTAGAAAACATCAAAGAACGTGAATATCTGTTCGTGGACACCATGGACGACTACTACGGTCGCTTCTACACGGACATGCGCGCGTCATACGATGAGTGGCGCCTATCTACCTATCAGGAAGCTATCCTCCTTCGGGAGTTGCAGAAACAGTCTCGCAACAGATTAATCGGTGGCGCTGCGCTAGTCGCTGCCGGAATATACGCGGGTAGCGAAAGCTCCACCTATGCCGAAACACTAGCGTCAGCAGGTGTGGTATCCGGCGGGGTCGCCGCGATTAAAAGCGGGCTCAACCGGCGCAAAGCTGCTGAGATACATGCGCAATCCTTACGTGAGCTAGGGCAGTCCCTTGGAGGGGAGATAACTCCCTATGTCCTTGAAATAGAAGGTAAAACAATCGAACTTAGCGGGACAGCGTCCTCACAGTATACGCAGTGGCGCGACTTGCTGAGACAAATTTATACTGAAGAAACAGGTCTACCGGTAGAACAATAAGAACTGCCGATAGTTGTGACATGGCTCACCAAAAGGAAGGACAGGACTTTTCGAGATTTACGCTGCTTGACTGCATCAGCGAACGCGAAGTTGTAGATGCCTGGCAGGCCCTGGACCGAGAACTAAACGAACGGGTTTATCTCAAGCTATACAAGAATCCGATCTCTTCGGAGAACCTGGCTGAGATTCAGACCTATATTGCAAAAAGCAAAGGTCTGATTCACCAGAATATCGTACGCACTTTCGAGGCGGGCGAGGAAGATGGTGTTTCTTACATCAGTCAACAGTACGTCAAGAACACCGGACCGTTAGAGCTGGAAGGGAAATCATTTTCAGAATGCTGGCCTATGGTGAATACACTAATCGATACACTGGCATTCACCCATTCCCTCGGTCTTGCGCATGGCAACCTAAGTCCCGGGAGCTTGATACAAGATGAAACCGGGAACCTTCGTATCACCGGATTTGGTATTCGACTCGATGATGACAAGTATCCCGCTTACCAAAGTCCCAACTCCGATGACGTGATTGACCCAGCTGACGATGTTTACGCCCTTGGCGCTCTCGTCCATAGAATTCTCACTGGTCAGGAATTGATACCAGGTTCACCGGATACAGGTTCATTACCTGCCGACGTCCAGGCAGTAATTCTTGGCATGGTCGAAATCTCCGATTACGACAGAACCAGAGATCTTGATCACGTTCGCGAAGTACTTTCTCGCTACGCCGACTCCATCAATCCTGACTCCTCACTCATAGCGGACAACTCTTTTGCCAAACCAAATGAATTACCGCAGGTTCAACCGGAACAAGCCGTCCACCACAACGTTCGTGAACGCAGACAAATTCCAACAAGTGTGGCTCTTATCGGCCTGATTATTATCATTGGTCTGGCTGGGTTCGTGTTCATATATCTACCCGGCAATCAGACCGTGGAGCTGGAAGCTCCTGTCGGGACTATAGTAGAACCACAAGCCAAGCAAACACTGACCGAAGAACAACCCAAGATCGAAGAACTTGCGCCGATGGAAATCGCCCAGATTGAGTTCGCAAAAGAAGAAGGTAAATCTACCGCCAGTCAGGTAATTCGCCTTCAGGTAGAGTTGGAAGATCTTGGCGTTGTGCTCTGGGCAAAAGAGCAGTTCGATGCTCTGACCAACCAGGCAATTTCCGGTGATGATCTATATAGAGAAGAGCAGTACCGAGAGGCACTGGCTGTCTATGAACAAACAATCGAGGAATTAGAGCAACTAGTCAATTCCGCCGAAGAAATTCTTGCCAACAACATCGAATCGGGAGACACCGCCCTGGCCCAAGGTGATGCGGATCAAGCACTCACCGCCTTTATTGTAGCTACAGCTATCGATCGGGAAGACCAGTCTCTAAAAGACAAACTTGATCGCGCGGAAAATTTGCGGCTTGTCCTCGCCAGCATGAAGTCAGGTGAGGCTGCAGAAAAAAATGGCGAGTTCGATGCTGCACTAACTCATTTTACGAAAGCGAGAGACCTGGATTCCCTTTGGACGCCCGCACAGCAAGGAATAGTGCGCTTAGAAGGACTTATCCGACAACGTCGGTTCGAAGACGCCATGTCGAGCGCGTTTTCCGCATTGGCGCGCAAAGATTACGAACAATCAAGAACAGCTTTTAACGAAGCAGCGACAATAGTTCCGAACTCGACGGAGCCGGAGGATGGCATCCTGCAAATCGATCTTGCAGTGAGAATGGATGAGATCGATACACTGAAGGAAGCAGCAGACAGGCACGTCAATGAAGAAAGCTGGGCAGAAGCAATCGAACAGTTCGAGGCCGTATTGGCGCTTGATGATTCTCTGATCTTCGCACGCGACGGATTAGCCATCGCAAAAGAGAGACTGGACCTGGAAAACCGATTGAAGCGATTTATGAATGACCCCACTATCATGAAAGACGATAGTGAATTGAATAGCGCCAGACGCGCAGTCGTCGATGCGAGCAGAGTGGCCAGGCAAAGTCCCAATACCGCGAAACAGATGAATTCCCTTTCGAGACTAATCTCTGTTGCAAGAATTCCAATCAGTGTTGTCATCACATCAGACGGTCGTACCGACGTAACGGTCTACCAGGTTAGACATCTGGGCAGGATCGACTCGACCGATATGCAGCTCTACCCTGGCACTTATACCATCGTGGGCAAGCGTTCTGGTTACCGTGACGTACAACATACTTTGCGCCTGATGGCAGGTACCACGCTGGATCCTATCAACATCAAATGTGTAGAAAAGATCTAGATCATGAATGACCAGAATATCGACGCCAATGCAGAGCTGGAAGTTAGCGAGTTTAGTCGCGCCGATACCACGGGAGTCAACCGACGCAGGATTTTAAAGCCTGTACCGCTGAGTATTGCCCTCGTGTTTACCCTACTCGGGGCCGCAGCACTGTTTATCGTAACTGCGGGCGCTGTAAAGTTTGACATCACGCCTTCACCCGACTCTCTCGAAATTACCAGTGGCTTCTTCAGCTATCGACTTGGGGAACGGTTCTTGATGTTGCCGGGTGACTACACCATTAGGGCAACTGCCGCTGGTTACCATGAATTCGAAACGGAAGTCACCGTGAGCAGCGATCCCAACCAGGAGTTCGAGTTTTCAATGTTGAAACTTCCGGGAATCCTCAATGTGGCCTCAACCCCTGTCTCCGACGCAGAAGTATTCGTGGATCAGGTCTATATGGGTAATACGCCCCTGACCATCGACATCGAACCCGGATTGCACGACATTCTCTTTCAAAGCGATCGGTACCTGCCCTACCAGACTGAAGTCGAAATCGAAGGTCGCAGGGTAGAGCAGACGGTCGCTGCCGAACTATCACCTGCCTGGGCGATAGTTACCGTCAGTTCCGAACCACCCGCCGCCGATGTCATGCTGGACGGGACAACCCTTGGCCAATCACCATCGACTATCGAGGTTCTTCAGGGCGAACACACCATAGGCCTGAAAAAGCAAGGCTTCAAACTCTGGCAATCGAATATCGAAGTGAGTGCCGGGCAAGAACTATCCCTGGATCTCGTTTCGCTCATCAAATCTGATGGGAAACTATCCATCAGCACCAATCCCATCGGCGCGAATATCACGATCGCAGAACGCTATCGGGGACAAAGCCCCCTTTCTATATCACTGGCACCGGGAAATGCCTATGAGATTCTTCTGTCGAAGGCGGGATTCGAGCCCATCAGGAGATCTGTCAATATCGAGCCAGACCAGGACATTGCGCTTAACCTGAAAATGACCCCTGTGATGGGCGTCGTTCGCCTACAGGTACAGCCAGAGGGCGCTGAACTGTTCCTAAACGGGAAGAGCATCGGAGATACTTCTCAACGTCTGAACCTTACGGCAACGCGCCATAAGATCGAGGTGATCAAACCAGGTTTCGCAACCTATACCGCAACGATCACGCCTCAGCCTGGCCTGGCGCAGCAAATGTTGATCAACCTGCAGACTGAAGAAGAGGCAAGAGCAGCAGCAATCCCAACCGTCATCACAGCGATGCAAGATGTAACTGCGAACCTGATTATCCCGGATAAGTTGGCGATGGGCGCAAGCCGCCGTGAACCCGGGCGTCGATCAAATGAAATTGAACGGCAGGTGCAACTCACTCGTGCTTACTATCTCGGGACACACGAGATTACCAATCTTGCCTACAAGGATTTCGATCCTTCTCACAACTCCGGGATGCTGGGGCGATCTCTGCTGAGCGACGACGAACGACCTGTGGTCAATACGTCATGGGAACGGGTCGCTAGGTTTTGTAACTGGCTTAGCCTGAAAAATGGTTTGCCCGCGGCCTACGAACAAGTGGGAAATATCTGGCGTCTTGTTCAGCCAGTTAACACCGGATTTCGCCTTCCTACAGAAGCCGAATGGGCCTGGGCTGCACGCTACGATAAGGGTGACACACCGACTCGATTCCCCTGGGGAGACAATATGCCTCCACCCGCGGGGTCGGGAAACTTTGCGGACGAGTCGGCCGCTAATATGGTTCCGTACCATGTAGTGGGTTACAACGACACCTACCGTGGACCCGCACCAGTTGGCAGTTTTTCAGCTAACGAGTTCGGAATTTACGATCTGAATGGCAACGTTTCCGAGTGGGTCAACGACATATACACCGCGAGTTCGGGGCGAGAGCTACTTATAGATCCTACCGGACCTGAAACTGGTGACTACTATGTAATCAGAGGTTCCAATTACACTAGCGGGCGCTTTAGCGAATTACGATGGACCTATCGAGACTACGGTAAAGATCCTCGACCGGATGTTGGTTTCAGAATTGCGAGGTATGTGGAGTGAACATTTTATTACTTGTTCTGTGTGTACTGCTGCTTTCAATACCCAACCTCGCCCTCGCGCAGGCAGACCCAACATCGGTAACTAACAAAACTGAGAAAGAAGTGGTCAAAGACGTTGAGCCAGATTCCGACAAAAAAGAAAACCAGACCAGGCGCAGTTCCGAGCCAGCACCAGAAGCTGACAGATTGAAAGAAAGAGACCTGGGAGATGCCTTTCGGCGATTTGTCCCAAGTGAGGCAATCAGTGCAGACAATGCCGTGCCGTTCCCAGTCGACATTTAAGGAGTCACATGAAAAGACAATTACCTGTTGAGTTTATATTCCAGCTGTTTTCACTGTTCGTCGCTATCATCTTGATTCACGGGATCTATGTTTCCATCGTGCGACCTAACGCGACTGCCGTCCTGGAAGAACAGTCGATTCAGGTTAATGCGAACCCCAACTATGTCCCCGAACGATCGCTTTTCGTCGTTATAAAAGATCTTGAACAGGAAGCCTGCTTCATTCTGATGTTGTGGGCTATTTCCTTAATGGGCTACAAATCTCTGACATCTCTTCGCGAGAGGAAAATTTTGGAAATGGACCTGATTCCAGTGAATCAGGGAACCAGCATATTGCCGGAAGACACACGAGAATACTCCAGACCTATCCAGGCGTTGCCTGAAAATCAGCAAAGTTACTTATTGCCAAGAGCGCTATTGACCGCGCTTCATAGATTCCGATCTACACGAAACATACAGGATGTATCTAACTCCGTGCGAGCAATATGTGAATCAGAATCAGAGCGCCTCGACTCAGAGCTATCAATGATTCGTTATATCGCCTGGGCGATTCCATCTATTGGCTTTCTCGGTACGGTGCGCGGTATTGGTCAGGCCCTGGGCCAGGCACACAAAGCGGTTCAGGGTGATATCGCAGGAGTCACGCAAAGTCTGGGTGTGGCTTTTAACTCGACGTTCGTTGCCCTATTGATCAGTATTGTTGTCATGTTCCTGATGCACTATCTGCAGCTTACCCAGGAGCGGATGGTCCTCGATACAGAGGAGTATTGTGACAATCGACTCATCCAACACCTTCAGAGCTGAAAAGGACCAGAACGGTGACTCTAGGAATTATTGAATTAAACGACTCAGGTATTCAGGTTGCCGTCGATGGTGATCTCGTTGCAACGAGCCCCGGCTATGCCGTCCTGGACGGAGAGAAACTCCTTGTAGGCAATGAGGGAGCCCAATTCTCTCGACTACTCCCAACCTGGACTAATAATCGTTTTTGGAATCAACTGAATACCGATCCGATACCCAATGCAACAGGGGCCGTCCGCCACCATGCAGATCTGGCGTTTGCCCATTTGGAGTCTCTTTGGGAACAGATAAAGGATAGTGCTGACCAGGTTATTTTCCTTGTGCCAGGTTTTTATGACCGTTCGAATCTGGGTTTACTACTGGGGATGGCCAAGGAGTGCAATATTCCAACGGCCGGCATCGTCGACACCTCACTAGCGACTGCCTCCGAGCAGGCATTACGGGAAACCGTACTGCATCTCGATATTCACTTACATCGAATCACGCTGACGCGTCTTGCTAACACGGCGAATTTATCCCGTACCGATTTCACTACAGTGTCCGAGTCAGGAATCTTCACGTTATGGGACCGGTGGGCAAATGTTATCGCCAATCAGTTTATTCAGAGTTCTCGTTACGACCCCATGCATGAAGCGGGTAGCGAACAGGCGCTCTATAATCAACTTCCCGGGTGGATCACCAACCTGGAAACCTCAAGAAGCAACTCATTTAACCTGGACCTCGATAACATTAGTCATTCAGTTGCGATATCTGCAGAGCAACTAATGGCTGCCTGCACTCCTCTTTACCCACAAATAGTACAGTCAATTCGTAACCAGGTACGTGGTGATGAAACTGCGACATTATTGATGTCCCATCGATTTCGGGGATTCCCAGGGCTCAAAGATTCACTGAACCTGCTGGAGAATGTCGACGTCGTCGAGTTAACTCCGGAACAGGCCATCCAGGGCGCCCTGACACATGCCGAAAAGATTATTCCAGGCTCCGGCACAATTACCCACGTCGTTAATCTGCCAATCACAGCAACAAAAGTCGTGGATGACATCGTTAAGACTCGACGTGCAACCCATATGCTTTACGAAAATCACGCGGTGTCAATTGGACAATCATTCAAGCTGTCTGCAGATTTCTCTAATGGGGTTAAGCAGGACCTGTCCGCACGGATCTGTACCATATATCCAAGAGGCGCCGAGCTATACATTGATATTCACTCAGCAGAAAACCTGTGGATCAATGACGCACCAGCGACGGAACAGGCATCACTACAACCGGGTGACATTATTCGCGTTGGCGATCATTCAATAACTTTAATTTCGTCCAGCTAGGCACACAATGCTTAGCTTCCGAAAAAGAATCTACTGATGGCAAAGCGTCGGGAATTAAACGTCTTTAGCCTATCCTTCCTGGACGTTATGTCCTGTGGGTTTGGCGCCGTCATTCTCATCTTCATCATTATTAATCACTCGACCGAAACCACGAATCTGGAAATCAATGCACAACTACTCGCCGAAATTAAGGAAATAGAAGAAGACATCGAGGATGAAACTGAAAATCTGATCGCGATCAAAAACACCATAGATGAGACGGAAGACGAGATAGTCACCACCGAGGAACTCATCCAGCAACTCGTCCAGGCGATCAAGCAACTTGAAGCACAGATAGCAGCCCAGCTTGGTACGAGCGAAGAGGAGATCGGTAAGCTCAAGGCCGATTTAAAAAGGCTGGAGGAGGAAGCAGCGCTCCTTGAATTGAGTCTTTCCGAGGATGTCGAAGGTGGTGAAAACCTTTACAGCTTTGTCGGTGAAGGAGACAGGCAGTATTTGACCGGACTGAAGATTGGTGGGGAGAACATTCTTATTCTGCTCGACACGTCAGCGAGTATGCTGGATAAAACCATCGTCAATATCATACGGACACGAAATCTACCTGACGCAGAGAAGATTCAAGCAGACAAGTGGCAGCGCGCCGTCCGCACAATCGAGTGGATCACTGCCAATATGCCAAGAGATTCAAATTTTCAGTTGTTCACTTTCAATACGCTTGCGCAATCTGCAATACCCGAGAAAGAAGACCAATGGCTATCTACCGGGAATAAAGAGGATCTGGAGAAAGTTATCGAGCACGTAAAGTCAGTCATCCCTGCTGGAGGGACGTCCCTGCATCATCTCTTTTCCAAAGCCAGATCATTCGATCCTCCACCGGACAATATATTTCTCATCGTCGATGGCTTACCAACACAAGGATTCGATGAGCCCACCAGCACCGTAGTTTCCAGTCAGGAACGAAACCAGTTGTTTGTCAGCGCGCTTTCCGAAGTGCCCGTGAACACACCAGTAAATATTATTCTATTTCCGATGGAAGGAGACCCGCTAGCAGCAGCGTCCTATTGGCGACTGGCCCAGATCACCACCGGCTCTTTTCTTGCGCCTTCAGAGGACTGGCCCTGATGAAAACGAAACGTAGAGAAATTGAGGGCGTTAGCCTTTCCTTCCTTGATGTTATCAGCTGCGGATTCGGCGCACTTATCCTGCTTCTGGTTCTAACCAAGGTTTTTGAACCTGTGGTTCTGGAGGACACGATCGAGAATCTCCAGGGATACCTGGCCGCATTGCAGGAAGATCTTTTTAATATTCGCGGCGAAACCCGAGACCTCAATCGTGAAATGATCCGCAAGGAAGACCTGCAGGTCGATGAAATCAAGAAGCTCACCGAGCTGCAATCCGACCTCGAAGCCCTGCAGGAACAGTACGAAATTGTAGTTAGAAAAACCAAGGTAAACGATACAATCGAGGGGCGACTAACCATCGCCAAACAGACTCTCACCGAAGAGATGCAAAGACTGTTAAAAGATTACCAACGTAGCGCTCAGGATGACACCATCGGTGGTATACCAGTCGATAGTGAGTACGTCATATTTATCATAGACACGTCTGGCAGCATGTATACCAACGCCTGGCCTCTGGTCGTTCAAAAAGTTGCTGAAACCCTGGAGGTTTATCCTCGATTGAAAGGTATCCAGGTCATGAATGACATGGGTAACTATATGTTTTCGCAATATGCCAATGAATGGATCCCAGATACCGCCGCGCGGCGAAATGCCATTGTAGATCGACTGCAAACCTGGAACGTTTTCAGTAATTCAAGCCCTGTGGAAGGGATCACAAAAGCGATATCCACCTTCTACAAACCCGGCAGAAAAATCAGCCTTTATGTTTTTGGCGATGACTTTTCCGGAAGATCGGTAGAACAGGTAGTTAGCATTGTCGACAGGATAAATCGCGCGGACGCCGAAGGTAACAGACTGGTGCGCATACATGCAGTTGGCTTCCCAGTATTGTTTTCCCTGCCACCACGCTATCAGGCTTCAGCTATTCGCTTTTCGATACTAATGCGAGAATTATGTATTCGTAATGGTGGAACTTTCGTCGCGCTGAATGATTTTCGCCTGTTCTAGGTAATCCATCACCAACGCAGGCGAACTGAATAAGTTACCGTCTGCCTCTCGGACTTACCAAGACTAAGGGTGTACGCCAGCGTTGAGCTATCCGTTTTTTCACCCTTGTGACTCTCTTTGACCACCCGCCAGTCGCCATGGATCTTCTCATGAAGATGCACCACGACCGGCTCATCTTTATGATTTTGAACCACGACCCGGTGACCAATCTCTGACGCCCGGTCCCCTACCCTGCGGAATTCTGTCTGCCTTTTCTCGGCTGTTAAGTCGAATGCCTTGCCGAGCGTTATCTCTACCTCGTCGTCTACCGGCACATGACCGATTCGGTCTTCTCCTGCTAGTTGAGGACTACCCTGGCTGTTGGCTTTAAAGACTCGAATTCGACCGGCTGGTAACGGCTGCTGTGTGTCGTTTTCAAATTTAAGGACGACATCGAATTTGTGCTCGACAGGATCAGACATTTGATGTCGCAAGGCCTCAGATCGCAATACGTAGGACTTCTCGACATCAATATGCAGGGCTTCCATTAGCTTAAGCTGCTTTTGTTCATTGTCGCGCAGCGTCGTTCTGCCGTTCACGTCGTACTCGTGATACTCGAAGAAGTCCTGACGCGTCGGCAGGCCCATTGAGGACTCAGCCTTTGCCAAACTCATCCGCCGGTCTGCCTGAAAGGGTTGCACGCCCGTCACCACGACATTCGATACTCGATTGACCTGTCCCGACACGAGCGATACCTTCGAATCCGTATAGGTCTTGCCACTCGCATTGTGAATGGTAACCCAGGTGCGTAAGTCAATCTCTGACTCATCCCCCGATAACGTGGCGATGAAATCTGCGTGCCATGAGACGTTGTTGGTCAGATAAGTCGTCATTACATTCTGTTCACCGGAAAGCTTGTTATCCAGCAACCATACAAGGATGGGCTCCGCTGACAGATCGTCAGGAAAATGAGGTAGCGAGATTATTCCTTCGGGCTCGATTTCAATTTCGTCGCCAAACTATACAACCTCTGGATTGATCGACAACAACGTACCCTCGCGCAGCACCTTCTCGTAGGTTGTCCCCTGCAACACACTCCGGGAGTACTTCAGCTTGCGGCCAATAAACCGTTCGAGCAATGCCGATTTGTTCAACAGATCAAATCGATAATTTTGTTCAATAATCCTCAAACCGGCCTTGCTGGAGGTTACGATTACCGATGTTGGATCAACATCTCTTGCAATACCCCGGTATTCAAGTTCATACGTACCCTGGGGTAGAACAATATCTCTTGAATCCTTCACTACCGCGAAGTTGCCCTCATACACGGTGACCATTAGATCGCTGGTATCACCACTTTCAAGAACCAGGTGGGACGTCTGTGCCTGTGCAAATAGCGGCGCCACCAGCAACCCAAAGATAATTCTACGAATCATAGATGCTCCACAATTGATTAAGGAATGGTACTAGTATATGACCGGACTAGCGACCCTATTCCGACAAACAAAAAGTCCGACAAACAAAAAATCATTTCCAAAAAGAGATATATTTATTCCCACCGCCCTATCGTTCATTCATATGCCCGAGTATCGATTCAACCTAAACGGTGAAAACAAGCAAGTCAGTGCTTCCAGCAACACGACGTTACTGCAGGTGTTGCGAAATGAACTGGGTGTGTTCAGCGTAAGGTATGGCTGTGGCAAAGAGCAGTGCGGGGCCTGCGTTGTCCTGCGGGACGGTAAATCTACCCACGCGTGTACTGCTCTGGTTCACGAATGCCAGGACAGCTCCATCTCTACAATCGAAGGACAACAACATCCGTTACAGCAGGCGCTAATCGCTGAGAACGCGGGTCAATGTGGCTACTGTCTTTCGGGAATCACTATGACAGCCATCACGATGCTTGAAGAGAACCCCAACCCGGATCGAAAGCAAATTCAGGAAGCGCTTGCGGGCCATCTCTGTCGTTGCGGCGCACACAACAGAATCATCAAGGCAATTGAACGCGTGATTGCTCGTGGCTGAGCTTCCGCCGGCACTGCTGCAAAACCCACTCCTATCCACCTGGATTAGGTTTGAGGGCTCACGAGTCATTGTACATACAGGTAAAGTCGAGCTGGGCCAGGGTATAAGCACAGCGATAGCGATGATTGCAGCAGAGGAACTCGACGTCGAACTTGATCAAGTCAATGTTCTGACTGGTCGCACTGACTCCGGGCCCAACGAGTTTATTACCGCTGGCAGCATGTCAATCGAAGGCAGCGGACTCGCAATGCGTCATGCGGCAGCTGAAGCGCGAGGGATCCTGTTGCACCGTGCTGCGCAAAAATTTGGCATCGATGCTGACCAGTTGGAGATCAAACGAGGAATTATTCTGATCCAGGGTGGTAACGAGCGAATTTCCTATTGGCAGCTACTAGAGAACGAACAACTCGATTTGCCCGCAACTGGTAGCCACACACCCAAGTCGCCTGGTCAGTATCGTATTGTGGGCAAGCAAGCTCAAAGAATAGATCTGCCCCACAAAGTTTCAGGTGGCAGACCTTTTATACAGGACACCACTGATGTAGATCATGCAAGAATTGTTAGACCACCGGTTTTAAGCTGGACATTGAAATCCATTGACGCCGAAGGACTTGAACCTGAGGTCGATCTCGTAGTTGACGGAAACTTTGTCGGAGTAATAGCTACTGATGAAACGTTAGTGGTGTCAACAAAGCTGGCACTCGAAAAAAGCATTATTTGGGACCGAGGCAGCACAGCACCGGTCCCCGATGATCTCGGCGCCTACCTGCGAGACAACGCTGATCTCAATCTTCTTGTCGAAGACGGCACGCCAACGGATACGCCTATCCCTGAGATGCTGGAAGCGATCGGGAAGACCATAGAGGCAAGCTATTCCAAACCCTATCACTTACATGGTTCCATTGGTCCGTCAGCGGCGATTGCAGAGTTACAAACAGATGGCAAACTAGTTATCCAAAGCCACTCCCAGGGGCCATCTATTCTTCGCCAGTCTGTCGCCAAGGTATTGCGGATGGATCCAGAGAAAATTGATGTCATCCATCGTGAAAACGCCGGATGCTATGGGCACAATGGTGCTGACGATGCGGCGATGGATGCCGCTCTTCTTGCGTTTCATCGCCCGGGCATTCCAATACTCTTGAAGTGGCACCGCCATGATGAGCACCAATGGGAACCCTTTAGCCCGGCCACGGTTATCGACATGAATGCCACGGTATCTGATGGCCGTATCCAGTGCTGGAATGCAGACATTTTCAGTCAAAGTCATTCCGGGCGTCCTTCTCCTAGCGACGACACGTCAAATCTAATTGCCGCGTGGCAAAAAAGTAATCCACTACCGCGACCAAAGGCCGCACCAGGTCGTGGGCCGCACGGTGGCATCCATCGAAATGCAGACCCGTACTACAACATTCCTGCAAAACGAATAACCAAGAATCTCGTGACGGACCAGCGCGTGCGAACATCATCGACCCGATCCCTGGGCGCATTTGCCAATGTGTTCGCGATAGAGACCTTTATGGACGAACTGGCGCACCGCACTGATACGGATCCTGTACTTTTTCGTGAGCGACATTTGAGTGACGATCGTGCTATCGCCGTACTCAAGGACGCAGCAGAACGACTAAACGAATATCAATGTCCAAGCCTTAAGAACCAGCTGACTGGCAAAGGAATCGCTTTTGCGCGTTACAAAAATACCAAGACCTATGCGGCAATTGGTGTTGCGCTAGCTGTCGACGAGCAAACATTCGATATCACCCTGCTGCACGCTGTTATCACTGCTGACGCAGGGTTGATCATCGATCCTGACGGACTGGCAAATCAATTGGAAGGCGGCATGATTCAGGCCGCAAGCTGGACGCTAAAAGAGGCCGTACAATTCGACAGCGATGGCATCCCTGGAGCGGACTGGGAAAGCTATCCGATCCTGACCTTTCCCGAGATTCCGACCGTAGAAGTTAATCTATTGGATCATCCCTCTGAACCGAGTGTCGGCGCTGGCGAAGCCACCCAGGGACCGACGCCCGCAGCTATCAGCAATGCCATCTTTGATGCAACCTCATTACGTATACGAGACATCCCATTTACATCGGACCGACTGCGCAGTCTCGCCTTGAATTGAAACATGCGGTTACTGGTATACTCCCGTCTTTTGGATCGGAGGGATGATGTCCACCGTAAAGAAGCACAGGGCAAAGAAGTTCAATCGCGCCACCGAGGATGTCGGCAACATCCTGGCAATGGAACACGTCAATGTAACCGTCCCGGATCAGGCCCTCGCAACCAATTTTTACGTCAATGGAATGGGCTTTACTCGTGACCCCTATATGGATTTCGGGCCTCGCAATGTCTGGATTAACGTAGGAAATCAGCAATTTCATTTACCTACCAGCAAGCCCCAGGTTTTACGCGGCCACGTTGGCGTCGTCGTACCAGACCTGGATGAATTGGAGCTCCGACTTACTCGGCTGGCGCCACGACTTAACGAAACACAGTTCGCTTTCCGACGATCAGCAGACGCCATCACCGTTACCTGTCCATGGGGCAATCAGATCAAGTGTCATGCTCCGGGGAACTTTGGCGACATGAAGTTGGGCATCCCCTACATCGAATTTAACGTTCCCGCAGGAACAGCCGCGGGAATCACTCGCTTCTATGAAAAAGTCTTCAACTGCGCGACTACCCTGCGAAAATCTTCCTGTGAGGTTGAGGTAGGTCGTGGACAGACGCTGCGATTCAAAGAAACCAAAAGCCAGCCGGATTACGACGGCCACCATATTGCCATCTATATCGTAAACTTTTCGGAACCCCACAGTTACCTCAAGAACAAAGGGCTGATCACTGAAGAGACTGATGCGCATCAGTATCGATTTCAAACAATTATCGACCCAAAGAACGGCAAGAAACTCTTCGATATTGAGCACGAGGTACGTAGTCTGCATCATCCAATGTACGAGCGATTTCTTGTAAACCGAAACGCATCACAGTCGTTCTCCACCTATAAACAGGGACATGACGCGTTCGTCCTATAAGCAGTAACGATTATGCCTTCAAATACCATGCGACGGGCTCACGGCCTAAAGATACTTAATGCCCGGCATAAAGAAATTCGCCGTTTGAAACGCGAAGGCCATGTCGCGGAAATTCATGGCAATAAGTTTTGGAACTCCAGCTTCCTGGTGATGGATCATCTGCGCCGACACCCTATATCGAAACGCACGCGAGTGCTGGAGATCGGCTGTGGCTGGGGTCTACTGGGACTGTATTGCGCTAAGCGATTCGGCTGCAAGGTGCATGGCATTGATGCAGACGCTCACGTACTTCCCTATATGCAACTGCACGCCGATGTAAATGAAGTGAAGATGACAGCAGAGAGAAAGACGTTTCAGCAGCTCACGGTAGATTACCTATCGAATTTCGATTTAATTCTGGGCGCCGACATTTGCTTCTGGGACGAGTTAACACCTGTCCTGATTAACCTCATGAACCGCGCTAAAAAAGCAGGCGTGAAACAGGTGATGATAGCTGACCCATGCCGACCACCCTTTAACGATCTTTCCGAAAAGGCCCGAGATCACTTCGATGAAGTCGCCTTGGTTGAGAAGTTTCTCAGCAAACCGGTCCACGCTTCCGGAGAAATTCTGATCGTTAATACAAAGTGACTAGTTTCTATCCTGGTGAGCTAGCGAATCTCTCCAGTAATTGGCACAAAACGGACAGGCAATACGTTATCTTCCACCAGTGAGCCATCCGAACGTTTCGTTAAGGTTTTTAGCTGCTGGACCTCATTTTGTCCCCCTACCGGCATGACCAGGCGACCACCGGGCTTTAGCTGATCAACAAGGTGCTGCGGGATACTGATCCCCGCCGCGGTCACGATAATCCCTTCAAAAGGTGCCTTTTCCGGCCACCCCAATACTCCATCACCGTGACGCACAAAGACGTTGCGGTATCCAAGGGTCCCCAATTTGGTTTGGGCTCTGATGGCGAGGCTGCCAACAATCTCGATCGTATAGACCTCGTCAACCAGCTCTGCCAGCACCGCCGCCTGATATCCGGATCCTGTACCGAGTTCCAGAACTCGAGAAGATTTATTCACCTTCAAAAGGTCGGTCATCAACGCGACAATAAACGGCTGGGAAATTGTCTGATCATCTCCAATCGGCAGCGGATAACTCCCATAAGCGCGGTGACGAAAGGACTCGGGTACGAACTTGTGACGTTCAACTTTGCCAATCGCGGCAAGCACCTGCTCTGACAGTCTGGACTTACCAAGGTATTCTCGGGTGCGATAGGTATCTTCAATGATTTCTTCTACGAGTTGCTTACGCATTGACTGCCAGTCCCGTTCTATCCCGCCAACCCCCTGGGTCGACCAGGAGACAAGCACTACAAACAAGTATTTTCGGAAGTCCCTCATTTGCAACAAAGCTCACCGATGAGTACTCATGATATTCTCCACATCCCAAAAATTTACACACGCTGCAATCGACTACGCATCATCCAGGAGGCTGACTTGAATCAAGGAATGGATATATTTGACGTCATGTACAACTGCCGTGCAATGCGCCGGCTTGATACCCGCGAAGTGCCCAAAGAGCTACTCATCAAGCTCATTGATGCCGCCAATCAGGCACCGTCAGGTTCTAACGCTCAAAATGCCCGGTGGATTGTGGTCAGAGACCCGGTGGTAAAGCAAAAAGTTGTCGATCTCAATCGGAAAGGTGTTGAAGGTTACATGGAATTCCAGTCTTCCCAACTTGATGCTCCACCTCGTCACGATGCGCAAAAGCGTCAACGAATGTTTGATGCAGTTCTTTGGCAGGTAGAACACATGCACGAAATCCCAGTGTTGATCGTTGCATCTCTCGAGTTCGGCGCAAAAGTCGATCACCACACCGCAGCAGCAAGTGGCAGATCTATCTGGCCTGGCATTCAGAATTTGTTGCTGACCGCTCGCGCAATAGGCCTCGGGGCAACGCCAAGCACGCTGGCATTGCAAGACCCCGAAGCAGTCGCCGAATCATTGAGAATGCCAGAAACAATGGCTGCCTACTGCCTGATACCGGTTGGCTATCCCACTGGAAAGTTCGGTCCGGTGGTCCGGCGACCCGTCGAAGAAATTATGCATTTTGACACCTGGAACTGATTGGAGCTACGCCATGACAATGCAACAAACGCCATTGATTATGTCTCGAATTCTGGGTCGTGGTGCCACGCTTGATCCAAACCAGGAAGTTATCACTTTGCAGGAAAGTGGCACCCATCGACAGACACTCAAGACCACCTGGGAACGTGCCAGCCAACTGGCCGGTGCTCTCGCAAAGCATGGTATTAGTGAGGGTGATCGAGTCGCCAGTTTTATGTGGAATAATTATCGGCATCTTGAACTCTACCAGGCCGTACCATCCATGGGTGCGGTGCTTCACACACTGAACATTCGGCTCAGCGCTACTGACCTCACCTACATTATTAACCACGCCGAAGACCGGGTGATCTTCGTCGACATTGACCTGTTACCCCTGCTCGAACCCCTACTCCCAAATATCCCTTCCGTTAAGCTGCTAGTCATCTGCGGTGGTCAGGCTACGCTGCCGAAGTCGGCGGACTATGAAGATTTTATCGCTGCCTTTCCAACAAACTACCCGTGGCCCCAGATCGATGAGAACGCACCCATGGGCTTGTGTTACACAAGCGGAACAACCGGTAAACCAAAAGGCGTGATGTATACCCATCGGTCCACCTACCTACACACTATGGCCCAGGCACTGACCGATGCGATGAATCTATCTGCATTGGATGCCGTCTGCGGTATCGTTCCAATGTTTCATGCAATGGGTTGGGGCATGCCTTTCACCGCATCCATGTTAGGTAGCAAACAAGTCATGCCTCACAGCTTTATGGATCCCCAGCGTTTGATACAGCTCATAGCCGACGAGGAAGTCACTATTTCCGCAGGCGTCCCTACGATTTGGCAGGGAGTGAAGTCTGTAATCGAAGCCGATCCGGAAAAATACGATGTATCCAAACTCACCAGAGTAACCTGCGGTGGCTCGGCGCCCCCTGTCTCAATGATGCGCTGGTATTGGAAAGAACTCGGGGTAGAAGTGATTCAGGGCTGGGGGATGACCGAGACCAACCCGTTGGCAACGCTTTCGCGAAAAGTTGCTAAACGATCACATCTTAACCTCACTGAAGACCAACAGTTCGATAACATCGCCAAGGCGGGTTTGTTGATGCCTGGGCTGGAGTTGGAAATCGTCGATGAAGAGTGGAACCCGCAACCCCATGATGGCGAGGCAGTAGGAGAACTGTTGGTTCGCGGTCCCTGGATCTGCAGTACCTATTTCAACGATCCCCAACCTGAGAAATTCCATGGAGACTGGCTTGTCACTGGTGACGTCGCAAAAATCGATCAGGAGGAATACCTGATCATCGCAGACCGATCCAAGGACCTTATTAAATCTGGTGGCGAGTGGATATCATCCGTCGACCTGGAAAACCACATCGTGTCGCTGGAAGGCGTAAGCCAGGCCGCCGTAGTCGCACAACCCCATCCCAAGTGGGACGAGCGACCTGTCGCAATGGTGATCCTCGAAGAAGGAATGAATGTCAGCGCGGAAACAATTCTGGAACACTGCGCTACTATCTTCGCCAAGTGGCAGCTACCGGACGATGTTATTTTTGTGGATGAAATCCCCCTGACGTCCACAGGCAAGATTGACAAGAAGATCATCCGTGCAGGACTGGAAAGTGAGGACTATAGGCTTCCAGACCTGCGCTAAGGGCTTCCAGATCCGCTAAGGGCTTCCAGATCCGCGCTAGCCGGTAACGTCGTTATCCTCGAGAATCATATCGCTGGCCTTTTCTGCGATCATAATGGTCGGCGCATTGGTGTTACCACCAATCAAGGTTGGCATTACTGAAGCATCAACTACCCTTAGTGATTGCAGGCCGCGAACACGGAGCCTGGCATCAACGACGGCCATATCATCATGGCCCATTCTGCACGTACCTACCGGATGGTAGATCGTCTCTGCGTTCTGGCGAACGAAATCTTCAATCTCTTCATCACTCTGCGCATCCCGGCTTGTCTCGAATTCCTCTCCGAGAATGGGCCGGAACCTTTCGGTATCGAATATACGTCGCGCCACTTTCACACCTTCGACCAGTGCGTCTACGTCGGAAGGTACACTAAGGTAGTTCGCCTTGATCACAGGTTCATCCAGAGGGTCAGCTGATGCTAACCGCACCTCGCCCCGACTTTCGGGACGCAGCTGACAAACATGGATGGACAATCCCGGATCCCCTACTCTCTCGCGCCCATGGTCAACGATAATGGCCGGCACAAAATGCAACTGCAGGTCCGGAATTTCCAACTCGTTTCTACTTTTTATAAATCCCCCTGCCACCACAGGGCTTTCAACCGCAGGGCCATTCTTAAACATCAAATACCGTGTCAGCGATAAGACCATTTGATGCAAACTGGTAAACCTTGCCAACGACAGACCAGGGTCATTGCAGTAACGCTGCACCATAACGTCCAGATGGTCCTGCAGATTCTGTCCAACGCCGCTTAACGGGTGAACGCAATCTATACCCACCGCACTTAAGTCCTCCGGGTTACCAACTCCGGACAATTGGAGTAGTTGCGGCGACTGCACCGCCCCCGCGCAAATTATGGTTTCCTTAGCAGCCGTGACCTGATGCTTCTGCCCTGCCTTTAAATAAGTGATCCCCTGTGCTTTCTTCCCTTCCAAATCGATTCGCAAGGAACGTGCTTCAGTCACAACCGTCAGATTGTCACGATCAAGAACCGGCGTAAGAAACGCCCGGGCAGCACTGCAACGTTGTTTGCCGATCTTGGTCAATTGAAACGAACCAACACCCTCCTGACCTTCCCCATTGAAGTCATCATTAAAGGAGTAGCCAGCCTCGACACCTGCCTGAACAAAGTAATCGTGACTTGGTAACACGGCATTCTGATCCATAACATTAAGGGGACCACCCGCACCATGATATTCATCTTCGCCACGTTCGTTGTTAATGGAACGTTTGAAGTATGGAAGCAATTCCTCATAGCTCCAGCCTTCATTGCCTAACTGCCGCCAATGATCATAGTCCTGAGCGTGTCCCCGAATGTAGATCATGCCGTTTATCGAACTGGATCCACCCAAACCCTTGCCACGAGGCCAGTACAACCGTCGATTATTGAGATTAGGTTCTTCAGCAGTGTCAAAAGCCCAGTTGAAATTCCTGGTTGCGAGTAACCGGGCGATTCCAGCAGGCATGTGAATAAAGGGGCTAGAATCTTTACTGCCAGCTTCCAGTAGCAACACCTGAGTTGATGGACCTTTGGACAAGCGATTCGCCAGTACACAGCCTGCGGATCCCGCACCAACAATTACGTAGTCATACATAGAAGACATCTGTTCACAGGAGTCCTGAAAGATAACATACGCCGACCAGCGCGAGGCACCTTGGTCGCAGTGATCGTGAAAAACTGATTTAATGCTCGCCTTTTATCCAAGGATGAAGCATGTCCGAGTATCACGTTGTCGCCTCAACCTCAGAGCTTGAAGATGAGGGGCAAATGCACGTTGCGCTAGATAGGAGAGATCTCCTGCTGTGCAAACACGATGGGCAATACTACGCAATAGACTACTACTGTAGCCATGAAATATTTGGACTCGAAGGTGGCAGCATGCAGGATGGTTGCATCACCTGTCCGTTTCACGGTGCGGAATTCAAACTATCCGATGGCACCGTGCAGGCAGCTCCAGCCTGGGAGCCAATTCTGAGTTACCCGGTGTTGGTAGAAAACGATACCATTGCCGTATCGGTTGACTAATGAGAGACATTGCAGAGGAGATCACGAAGATTCTCGACCTCGAGGCAATTGAAGACAATTTGTTTCGTGGCGAGAATGAATATCGGGAAAACAAACGCCTGTTCGGCGGCCAGGTACTGGCTCAGGCGCTGATCGCAGCCTATCAGACAGTCGACGCTTCACGAACTTGCCACTCGCTTCATGGGTACTTCCTGCGACCGGGCGATACCGAGCGACCTGTTCTGTATCAGGTTGATCCGATCCGCAATGGACGAAGTTTTACCACTCGGCGCATCAAGGCAATTCAAAAAGGTGAAGCCATATTCAGTATGGACGCCTCGTTCCAGATCGCCGAGCAAGGACTATCCCATCAGATGGACCTTGAACACGATATTCCACAGCCTGACGAGCTGGAGGACGACTACGAAGTAGCAAAACGCAAGAATCAGAAAGCAGGCTGGTGGAATCGACAACGTCCTTTCGAAATTCGTACAGTCCCTAAGATGGGACGACAAGGTGCATCATGGCTGCGGTATCGCTTTGATACACCATCCACTGGAGATCCGCTACACCAATACCTGTTGTCATACGCCTCGGATATGAGCCTTATCTCGACCGCGATGATTCCCCATCGAAAAACTATCTCCGGACCTATGCAGGTCGCAAGCCTGGACCATGCAGTTTGGTTTCACAGACCGTTTTCAGTTTCCGACTGGATCCTTTACATGCGAGATACACCTGCTGCCGCCGGGGCCCGTGGGTTCACCCGGGGTAGCTTCTACTCTACCGACGGGCAACTGCTGGCTTCCGTAATGCAGGAAGGGTTAATTAGAACCAGGTAAACAGGGCGAGCCTCCCTGGATTGACGCCACTCAGGTAATCATGATGTAGTGCCCCCTTTCGTATTAATGAGTTGGGAGTATCACCGTGTCAGACTTGGTAACCATAGACATCAATGCCAAGGGCGTCGCAGACGTTCGTCTCAATCGACCGGACAAATACAACGCCTTGTCGCGAGACATGTTCGGCACCATCGTCGAGGCTGGTGAATCTCTGATGGATAATAAGTCCATTCGCGCCGTCGTACTTTCCGGCAATGGTCGCGGGTTCTGTGCTGGCCTTGATTTCTCAAGCTTTCAGGGAATGGCTGGCGACGAGGGTGCCAATGTCACCAAAGGAAGAAAGCCATCACGCAGAGTACCGGGAAATATCGCGCAGCAAATCGGTATGGTTTGGAAACATGTGCCTGTACCGGTGGTCGCAGCACTACATGGCGTCGCTTTCGGTGGGGGCTTCCAGATGGCGATGGGACCCGACATTCGTATCGCAGCACCCGATGCCAGGTTCTCCATCATGGAGATCAAGTGGGGGCTGATCCCCGATTGCAGCATTACACAAACGTTAAAGGATCTCGTACCCCTTGACGTTGCCAAGGAACTTACCTTTACGGGTCGAGTTTTCGACGGTAACGAAGCGCTTGAACTTGGAATCGTCACACGAGTAAGCGATTCCCCATTGGATGATGCCATGGAGATGGCAGAATCTATCGCTGATAAATCGCCGGACGCCATTCGGTATAGCAAACAGCTATTCGAAACCACCTGGCATTGCGAAAGCGATGAAGCACTGAAGCTGGAAGAAAAGCTTCAAACAACGCTGATCGGTAGCCCTAACCAGGTAGAGGCGGTGAAATCAAATTTCGAAGAGCGGCCTGCACAATACAAAGAACCAGACTAACTAATTTCTGTCCCAAAAGTCCTAGTTCTAGCGCAACTGATACGACATTCCAAAGGAAATAGTAAAAAAACAGTAGCTTGCAAAGAAACTAGAGGCACGATGTTGAGTTTCTGGACAAGAACTAACCAAGCCAAGCCAAGCCAAGCCAACACAAGTCTAGTAAAAGGGAAGACAAATGCGACGCGTAGTGACAGGCCATACCCCCGAAGGTAAAGCGACTTTCGTGAGTGACGAAGATGTGCCCCCCACTCTGGGGAGATTTCACGAACTATGGAGCAGCGACGTCGCGCCGACGTTTCCTGACGACGGCAAACAACATCCGGCAAAACTATGGTTTCCTCCGGTTGGTGGATTTCGCTTCGCCACCTTCACCGTAGCGCCCCATTCCGAGCGACCAGCTGACTACGATCCGGTAGCGGCCAGCCGTGAAACCGAGGCGGCACTCCCTGGACTGACCTCCCAGGCCAACCATGAACGAGACAATCCCGGCATGCATACTACAGACACTATTGATTTCGAGTACGTTGTCTCGGGTGAGGTATGGCTGGAACTGGACGATGGCGAAGAGGTTCACCTCAGGCCAGGTGATACCGTGGTCCAGAACGGAACTCGACACGCCTGGCGCAACAAGGGCACCGTACCATGTACCATGGTCGTTTTCCTACTGGGCGCCCACCGTAGATAGTTACGGGATCACGCTATCTGTGTGATCCGCGTCACGAATTCGGCAACATGCCAACACGCCAATGAGGAATTGTGAATCCCTTCACAGTTACAATCGTCAATCCCATGTCTAATGCTTTTTCACGGTGACGAACACCACTTAGCAACACCTACAGGGAGAGAATAATGAGCACCCACAGACTTGAGGTCTACATGGATTCGTATAACAGCACACTCATTATCAACCAGACCAGCCAGCCATTTTGTATTCATATAGGCGACGAGATCAGCAAGGAGGACTGGCTGGATTTACTTTCTGGAGATGAACCACAGATCGAGCTAAAAGTTAAAGTGGAAGATGTCCATCACCTATTCTGGGACGCCGATGACATCGTACATTCAGTCAGCATCAAAGTAGTCCCCATAGACGGGGATTAACCGTTGTATTGGCGCTCCAGCTCGGCTTCTTGCTTTTCCTCGAGCGCCTTCATCCCCTTGATGTGCACTTCGATGAATTCTTCGACAGACTTGTAACGAAATACTTCTTTACCACGAAACATGACGACCACACCGGCAGGATCCTTGCTATAGAAGACCCCTGACTTGGGCCTCGATTTTTCGTCTGACACTGTTCAACCTCGCCGATTTATCCTGTTTCTGGCGGCCAGCGTACCATGGGCTTAGCGACAATTCCTGTGTTAGCATGGCACCCAGTGATCAACACCTGACCCGGAACAATGATAAGAAGCTGTAGTTTCCTACTTCTTGCCCTTCTCACATCGACCCATGCTCTCGCTGAAAAAGAGTATGCCCTGTCTGAGTCAGAGACTGCTGTTCGATGCGAGTCACAGGACCTTCAACTCACACCACAGGCAGTAACTGTCATTGATGGTGAAGAAGTCGAAACAACTTACCGTCGAGACCTGGAGGATCTGCAGGGACTTGCACCCGGCCTCATCGTTGACTCGCTAAGCGGAACACCGCAGGGAGCAGCTATCAGCTTGCGAGGTGTTGGTACCGATGACGTAAACAACGGTTTTTTCATCCCGGCGTAGCTGTCAAAGTCGACGGCGTATTCGTCGGCACCCATTCCAGTCAAATGCAGGTGTTATTCGATTTCGAACAGATTGACGTTGCGCGGGGTCCCCAGGGCACCCTGGAAGGCGCACCAAACCTTGGCGGCATGGTCAATCTAAAACGACGCAACCCAACAGATGAGTTCGACGTCGATGTCCGCGCCAGCTTCGGCAATTACCGCCGGAGAGAGTACGACGTTGCGGTCAACTTTCCCATTACGAAATCAATCGCAGGAAAAATTACTTACGCCAAGAAAGAAGACGGCGGCAAGTACATGAATAATGTCACTATAGACCGTAGCGAAAACAAGGAAGACCGTATCGCAACCTCAGTTGCGCTCCAGGCAAAATTTGGTGGAGTTACGGCCAACTACATCTATGACGATGAACAAGACGACGCTGATACTCCCGCACTACTAAACCTCAGCACAGCAAGTGACCAGCTCTGTATTCAATCTGGTGCATCGGAAGATACCTGCGCATTTGCGAGAGATGTGCCGCAAACCACCAGCAAAATACTCACTGCACAAAATTTCAGTAATGAACGAGACTACGATGGCGAGTATCACACGCTAACGCTGGATTTTGATTTTAGGGGCTATGAAGTAACCAATATCACAGGGGTTCGTGAAACTTCGGAACAATCCAATCATGACATGGATGCATCCCAGATAGATTTCTACTCTGCAACACGAGACCAGCAATAAGAACAGTTCAGCCAAGAAGTCACGGTTCGCAAACAATTCAATGAGAGCTTCTCCTACTCTTTTGGGCTTTATTACCTGGATTATGAATACAAACTATTCCAGGAAGAGTTCTAGATTCTGCATGCTCTGGATAGAGCTGGCTTTGCCTGCTGTTTCGCCCAGGACGAAATTTTGCAAACCCACTCGGCACAGAATGGCGAGCTTCAGTCCGCCTTTATCCATGGTGTCTATGTGCTTACGCAGCAGTGGACGGTAGATGCGGGTGTAAGGTTTAGTAAATTCGACAAAGACTATTCGCACCAGCCTCGAGGTTGGCGACAATCTAACAGGGTTATTCCTTCAAAACGAAACTTTATAGGAAAACACACCTGGGAAGAGGCCACGCCAACACTCGGCGTTTCCTATCGGGTAGACAACGAAGCAATGATCTACCTGCGATACAGCACCGGCTATTTACCCGGCGGATACGATGAAAATGCACTATCCGTCGATACTGCACAACCCACTGACTCACAGACTTCCGACAGTTGGGAAATCGGCATGAATAGCGAAGGGATGGATGATGCGCTGCGGTTAAACATGTCGTACTTCCAGATTGATCACGATGACAAAATAGAGCAATACCCCATCCTCAGATGAACCGGACAGGTTGAAGCCCTGCGCTCCAACTGATCAAACTCTGAAATAACTGGCTATGAAATAGAGTTCGAATACATACCCTTTAGCAACTTTTACATTCGTGGCGCATTCGCACATATGAATGCAAATTTCAGACATTACGCGATACCTGACCTGGAAAATCTGCCGGACGCCGAAAATCCCGGTGGCTTTATCGATCGGGTAGGCCTTGAACCCAAACGTGCACCGCGCGCGAGCCTGTATATTTCCTTCCAGTACTCAAAGGACTATCTGGGAGGCACGATAACACCTTTGCGGGTTATCGATTATATAGTGACTACCAGACGCACCCCGTTTTGCCAGTCGCACAAATTCTTAACTGGACAACATGGGATCTATCTATCGACTACGTGTGGAAGCACTGGACGGTACGGCTCTTTAGTCAAAATGTGAAAAACAAACGTTACCTTCAGAATGTTCGTAACATTTCACAAGCTGAAGTCTGGGCCCAGAATGTTGTAACGCCCGATTTCGCCCCGCTGATCACTATCGGCGAATATAACCAGCCTCGATACTCAGGATTTGAGATCATCTTTAGACCCGACGTCGCGAGCCTGTTGAAGAAGGCGAAGAAGGCGAAGAAGGCGAAGAAGGCGAAGAAGGCGAAGAAGCCTAGTCTACCCAGGGCAAATCTAAGCAAAGTCAACCTGCCTAAGCCAAACCTGAGTAAACTAAAGCCTACTTTTCTGCGCAATATACCGCTAATTAACAAGCTGCCCATATTCAAAAAGAAAGACGATTCACCCCTCGGTGATAGCTCAGACGGCGAGGCAGACAAGGCTAAACTAGGGTAAACTTCGTCAGATTCGGAAAGTGGAAGGAGCAACCGAACGGAGTGTCCAAAGTGTCTCTCGAAAATGGAGATTATCGACTTTCAGGGAATCGAAATTGATCGTTGTACAGATTGTTTTGGTATGTTCTTTGACCACCTGGAGAAAGAGGATCTAAAAATACTTCAGGGTGCAGAGGAAATCGATATCGGAGACGACTTTGTTGGTGCCAGATACAACGAGATTCTCGATGTCGCATGTCCCAAGTGCAAGGTGAAAATGAATCATATCCTTCAGGAATAACCCTTCATGGTTAAGTTCGAATCCTGCCCGCAATGTCATGGAGCTTACTTTGATGCCGGGGAGTTCCTTGACTATATGGAAGACGAAATCTTCGAGGAATTTCAGGACATCGTCCGCCACATCCAGTAAGTATTCAAAACTCCGGCTGTATCTCTTCAATAAACAACCGCGTTTGCTTCATCATTTCCTTGTGGTCCTTTCCAATGGGCGACATGACGAATTTTGAACAGCCCGCATCGATGTACTCGTTGATGCGCTTAATGATGTCCTGTGTATCGCCCACCACCATATACTTTGAGGGCTCCTCTACCCTGGCAGAAAGACGATTCGCCGCAGCTTTTGCCGCATCATCTCCTTCAAGACCAAAGCGAAAGGAAAAACTCGCCCCATAGTGATCCTCGTCAATTTGGCGTCCGGTATCCAGAAGTGCTTTTTTGATTCCCTGAACCATCACCGCCGATTGCTCCGGCGTATCAATTCCGCCCAGCCAGCCTGTACCGTACCTGGCAGTACGACGCATGGCGACCTCGCTCGAGCCACCAATCCACAACGGGATTCGTTTGTTGACGGGCCTTGGAGAGATGGTGACATTCTCGTATTGAAAGAACTCTCCGGAAAAGCTCACGTCGTCTTCATGCCACAGCCGATACACCAGCTCCAACGCTTCATTGGCGCGTTTGCCTCTTCGCTTTGCTGGCTTTCCGCTTGCCCGATAATCCATGGAAAAAGCACTGCCCAACCCAAAAGCCGGAAGAACACGTCCATTGCTTAATACATCGACGGTTGCTAACTGCTTGGCAGTTAATAGCGGATCACGCAACGCGATTGAAGCTACATTCATCCCGAAGCGAATCTTCTCGGTCGCGCCGGCAAGAGCGGCCATCGTTGTGATGCATTCCAACATCGGCTCTTTCGAGACCAGTCGATCCGTCTGCCAGATTGAATCGACTCCGCCCTGCTCGCACAGTTCTACCCATTTCCAGTAGGAATCTGCATCTTCAAACGGAAATCTGGACAGGCCCAGACCAAGACCAATTGCCATAGCGCTAAAAGGTCACAGGAGCGCTGTCTAGATTCAATATGAACCTTCCAACTTCACGCAAACCTTTTCGATAAGCCACTGGATCCTGACACATCGTCTCTGTGTCGCGCATTGCCCGATCCAGCACCCCTTGCTCAATATCCCCCATCGCGTCATACAGCAAACGACACACATCCCGCGCACTCTGAAAGGCGCCAAGCCTCGACAACCGCACATCGACACGCTCCTGTGAGGTCAACTCCTCGCCAGTAGATAGTTTCTGCCACTGTTGTTCCGACGCGTGATAGACATACGCTTTTGCCCCACCCAAAATCATCTCTGCTTCGGCGATGGCCGCTTTGATCTGCTTTGGGCCTTTGGTGGTTATGAGAGTGGTTTTCACCTAGTCCAGCATCCCCCGCGCTGTACCCAAAGGAACGCCTGCCATTTTTAGCAGCGTAGCGTCAGGTCCGGCATAGAGTGGGCCCTGTCGCTGCGGATAGGCAATGCTAAACGTGTGCTCTCTGGGAATTACCAGATATTCTGAAACCGTGGTCAGACTGTGACTGGCCGTACCACGCAAACCTGTCATACTGTTGCCTTCCAGCAACTTCCAGTGCGCGCTGGGCGCAAGCACCATTCGGCTCTCGGGTATCCCCTCAGCATCCAAAACCGGTTGTGAATTTCGCAGAACACGACACGCGACGCCAATCATATCAGCATATTTCGCGCCACTACAGTAACGCCATTCACCTGAGACCTTGAATCCGCCTTCGACCTCCTCGGCTATTCCGGCAGGAATAATTGATCCACTCTGAACCATGTCTAGATGTGGATACAAATCTCTGGCGATCTGGTCATCAAGAAAGCCTGCATACAATCCTGCGTCACTACCGCGCATTACGCTCCAGGCCACCGAGGCATTCGCCTCAGACAGCGCCTCGATTACCTTTAGCTGCTCCAGCGAGGACAGCGACGGGCCACCCCAGTCGCTTGGCATGCTCATACGAAAAACGCCCGCATCGATCAACCTGGAAAGGACATCTGGCGTCAAACATCCAGTCTGCTCAATCTCATCCGACTCCGACCTCAAGTAGCCCTTTAGTTCCCTAGCATTCTGCAGAATGGCATCAAAGGTTACCGGGTTAGCAAGGGTGGTTGTGTCACTACTCATAGGATATCTTCATCTTAAAGTACCGATCATATGCGAATTCGAATTACGGCTCCAACGCCGGTATTATCAGGTGTATTACTCCTAAAGAGGATTAAACAATGAGTGAAGCTGATATCGTGCTGGACCCCTACTCCATTCCGCTCGATGGCGCGTTTAACGTAGCGCAGCCACAACTCTTTCAAGCAGACGCACATTGGCCCTACTTTGAACGCTTACGTAAAGAAGCGCCCGTCCACCTGTGCGAAGAAAGCGAGTTTGGTCCCTATTGGTCGGTGACAAAGTACAAGGACATCATGCAGGTCGATACCAGCCACGACCTATTCTCCTCCGAAGGCGGCATCGTTATTTCTGAACAAGATGAAGAATTCACCATGTCCATGTTCATTGCCATGGACCCGCCGAAACATGATGAACAACGCAAGATTGTCAGCCCGGTTGTAGCACCGCTTAACCTGCAGAAATTAGAGAACACCATTCGCGAACGCGCAGCAGGTCTGCTGGATGAATTACCCCTGGAAGAAGAAATCAATTGGGTAGATCGAATATCAATTGAACTAACCACGCAGATGTTAGCGACGTTGTTCGACTTCCCGTTCGAGGAAAGACGACGACTTACCCGATGGTCCGATGTAGCTACTGCCAATGAAGATTCGGGTGTTATTGATTCAGAAGAGCAGCGCCGCGCAGAACTATTAGAATGCCTTGGCGTATTCACCGAGCTATTCAAGCAACGGCAGGAGCATCCAGGCAACAATGACCTGATCACCATGCTCGCGCACGGAGATTCAACCAAAGACCTGTTGGATCGCCCAATGGAGTATCTCGGGAATCTGATTCTGCTCATCGTCGGAGGTAACGACACCACCCGAAATTCAATTACTGGTGGCGTTCTGGCGCTAAACCAGTTCCCAGGTGAATACGACAAACTTCGCGCTGACCATTCATTGATAACCGGTATGGTGCCAGAGATTGTTCGCTGGCAAACGCCACTGGCACATATGCGACGACGCGCCTTGCAGGATACAGAACTCGGCGGACAGAAAATAAAGGCCGGTGACAAAGTAGTGATGTGGTACGTAAGCGGAAATCGTGACGAAGAAGTAATTGATTCGCCTAACAATCTAATTATCAACAGACAAAGACCAAGACAGCATGTCGCGTTTGGCTTTGGAATCCACCGCTGCATGGGGAACCGGCTGGCTGAAATGCAGTTAAGAATTGTTTGGGAAGAAATCATGAAGCGATTCGATAATATTGAAGTTGTCGGAGAACCCAAGCGCATCTACTCCACTTTCGTGAAAGGGTACTCCGAGCTACCGGTGGTACTTCATGGCAAACGTTAAACTAAAGGCATCAAAATGTTAGACAGTAGAATTTCAGATTCAGTCGTTGACTACGCGATCTCTCTTGGCGCTGACTTCGCCGAACTTTTCATAGAGAGAAATCAGGTAAGCACCGTGGTCACCCTTAGCAACGAAGTCCAGGCCGTACGCTCGGGTATCGATTTCGGCATTGGCATAAGACTGGTCTATGGATTCAAGGTACTTTACGGCTACACCAACAAAACAAATGAGCAAGAACTCAAAAGAATCATCACTGAACTTGCGACGAAGGATCTTCGCGATCCAATAACCCAGAAGGTCAACTTCGACTATCGTCAACCCACGGATCATCATCCAGCCGTGGAGACACTTACTGTCGATGCCGGCATCGAAAGTAAAATTGCGTACCTGCTCGCGGCTGACCAATCAGCACGCGCCGCCAGCAATATGATCTCGCAAACCAGCGGCTCCTGCCTGCAACGGGAACAGCACATTGAGCTTTTTAACAGTGAGGGTTTGCATACTGAAGATACACGTAACTACATCCGCGCAAGCCTAACTGCTTATGCCTCAGATGGTGGAGAACAGGCTACCGGCTCATGGAATGACGGTGGCTTAAGGGGCTGGGAGATCAAGGATGATATCAATGCGGAAAAAACCGGCGAAGAAGCGGCCAGGCAGGCGCTGGTGAATCTAAGCGCTAAAGCCTGTCCGTCTGGCAGAATGCCTGTGGTGCTTGGCAATGGCTTTGGCGGCGTTATATTTCACGAGGCTTGTGGTCACCTGTTGGAAACCACTGCGGTCGCCAAGAAAGCTTCAGTCTTTCACGATCAGATGGGAGAGATGATCGCCAGTCCTGTGGTCAGCGCTGTAGACGATGGCACCATGTCTAATGAATGGGGCTCAATAAACATCGACGATGAAGGTCTGGAGACACAACGGACACAGCTCATCAAGGATGGAAAGTTGACCAACTTCCTGGCAGACCGGATCGGCGCAGCCCAAACTGGTTACGAACGTACCGGTTCTGGAAGAAGACAGTCCTACCATTTCGCTCCGGCATCAAGAATGCGAAACACCTTTATTGAACCTGGAGATGCAGAGCTTGACGATATGATTTCCTCAATCGACAAAGGTATCTATGCACCACATATGGGTGGCGGTTCAGTTCAACCTGGTACCGGCGAGTTTAACTTTGCAGTACAGGAAGGCTACTACGTCGAGAACGGCAAGATTCAGCATCCCGTCAAAGCGGCGACCCTTATCAGTACGGGGCCTGCCGTATTGAAGGAAATTTCAATGATCGGCAAGGACTTCTCTCTAGCGTGCGGCATGTGCGGCTCTGTTTCAGGTGCGGTACCCACAACCGTCGGGCAGGCAACGCTCAAGGTGGATGACATTCTCGTTGGAGGGAACGCCTAAATGAATCAGGAAGAAAGCGCAGCTGTCGTACTGGAGCGCGTAAAGCAAGCCGGCGCCGAGGGTGACCTCATCATCGACGAAGGAGAATCCCTGACACTAAAAACGCGGGAAGGCGAGCTGGAAGAGCATAAGGTCAGTTCCCTGCTGATCTTTGGACTCCGGGTAGTGAAGGATGATCGTGTTGGGACCGCCTATAGCGAAGCATCCGATGCCGATGCCCTTGCTTCTATGGTTGATCAGGCACTTCTCAATGCAACATTCGCCAAAGTCGAACCGGACGAAAAAATCGCTGGCAACTCAGGGCAACTCAGAACCGATGACAATGTGCTGTGTCCCAGCGATACGCCCACTATCGATGACAAAATTCTTTTTGTTCAATCGATGGAGAACGAGCTTGCCGCCAAAGATAAAATTAAGAACGTACCCTCAAATGGACTCAGCGACGGTATAAATCAACGGCACGTATTCACTACCGGTGGACTCTGCGCGAGCACAAAACAACGTCACTGTTCCGCTGCATCTTTTGCGCTGATGGAGGAAGGAGACAAAAACGTGATGGAAGGCGTTGTGAGGGTGTCTCGCCAGTTTTCAGACCTCAACTACCAGGAGATCGTCGAAGGCACCTACGATCGTTGTCTAAGTTTGTTAGATGGAACTGCAATACCAACCAAACACTATGATGTGATCTTTGACGAAGACAATCAGACTTCACTTTTCGGGATTTTTTCCAGCATGTTTTCCGCCCAGTCTGCAAAAGATGGCGTTAACCCCATGCGGGATAAAATAGGTGAACAAATCGCAGATACGCGCCTTAACCTTAGCGATCAGCCCTTATTGACTGACGGTTTTGGTTACGCGTTATTTGACGCGGAGGGAACCGCAACGAAAACGACTCCACTTATTGTCGAAGGACAGCTGCGAACGCTGGTACACAACAGCGCAACCGCGACCCACTTCGACGTCATAACCACAGGGCACGCATCAAGAAGCCCCAAATCAACCCTCGGCGTCAGCCTGCATCAAATGCATATCGACAAAGGCACTGATAGTCCATCTAGCTTATTCGCTAGAGAGTACCTTCTAATTACGGATCTGTCGGGCCTGCATTCTGGTGCCAATCCAATTTCCGGGCAGTTCAGCTTTGGTGCGTCAGGTTACCTGATGAAAGAGGGTGAACGAATCCAGCCAGTCAGGAACATTACCGTTGCAGGCAACTTTTACGACATGCTGAAGAAGATATCAGCGATCGGTGATGAACTTTACTGGGACCAATATCGAGGCTCTCTTATGCCACGTATTCGCTTCTCAGATGTCGCCATCTCTGGATGATAGTTGAGCCAGCTGTCTATCATGATATTTGGACAGGAGCACCAGTGCGGCCATAGCGCCAAGCAGCGCCCACCCCATGTCTGATTGCGTATCCCACTCATATCCCTTAGTACCCAGGAACGCTTCCGCGGCTTGATCCGAGAGCAATGCTACCCACCACTCGATCAACTCGTAGAATGCGCTAAACGCCAGACAGACAGAAATCACAAACAGTTCCATCCAACGCCTCGACCTTACAACTGAGAAACGAATCAGAATCCCCCACGCTATCATCGCGGGAACAAAACCCTGCAGAAAGTGGCCAAGTTTATCGAAGTTATTACGCTCACCACCGACGAATTCAGGTGCGAATAAAGGCACCTCGGCGTAGGTATAGTGACCACCAACCATAAGGACAACGCAGTGAACCAGAATCAACAGGTACACCAGCGAAGTCAGGCGAAACGGCTTATAGGTAAGAATCAGAATGATGAGCCCGATCACAGCCGGGGACACTTCCAACACCCAGGTGTAGTAGTCTTTCGGGCCTGTCGCGGACCATACAAACACCAGGCCAAAAACCAGCAACCAACCAATAGTGAGGGCTTTTTGTGCCGAGACGGTCAAACCGTAATCCCGATATCAAAACCCATAAATTGCTCCGGGTCCTCAATCGAATCGCACTGTATGGAATCCACGATAGCCATCGGTGGTCCAGCCTCACAGGCAACAACCATATCGTCTACCCGAGAAGCATCACCGGAAAAAATCGCCTCTACGCTCCCATCACGGCGATTTCTGACCATGCCGGTGAGCTGTCTGCGCGCGGCCTCACCCTGAGTCCAATAGCGATAGGCCACGCCCTGAACGCGACCTGAAACTATAACCCGGACTGTTTTCTCCTGTTGGGACCCCACCTACTCCTCCACCAACGCATCATCAATCCTTTTCATGTAGCGCCCAACAAATTCTTCCAGAATTGACTCGCGTCGGGTCTCGCTGATGCCACAGGTCGTTAGTGCCATTCGCGCCAGTTCCACACTGGCCTCTATATTCTCAGATACTGCCCCGGCCGCCCCAAGGCGACGCAATTGCAGACATTGAGTAAGACTATGACCACGAACATAGAGAATTTTTTCCAGGAAGGTCTTGCGCATTGTCGCCACCAGTGTCGCCGTGGCCTCAATATCATTCAGCGTAATGACGATTACCTGTGCATTCTCCGCGCCAGCGGACTTAAGCACCTCAGGCTTACATGCATCGCCGAAATAAACTGGTAAACCCTCAGCGCGACCAGCTTCAACAACCGCAGCATCTGAATCCAATGCGACATAAGCTCTATCAGCCATTGATAGAATCTCCCCAATACGTCTCCCTACCCGGCCAAACCCGGCAACAACAATTGGCGCTGTTGTCGGCGCCTCAGCTTCCAGTGCCTTGCTTGCACTACTCGTGCGGACAAATTTCTTAGCCCAGTACGCCAACAGTGGCGTGGTCAACATACTAATTATCACCACCGCCAATAACTGCTGGAATTGCTGGTTCGTGACCAGTTCAAACTGAGACGCTAGGGCAAACAGTACCAACGCAAACTCACCGCTCTCTGCCAGCACCAGGGCCACGGCAACGCTATTTAGAAGTCCGACTTTAAAAGCAATTGCGAGCGGCAGCAGAATTGCCGCTTTGATGAGTAGAAGACAGAATACTGTGGTAAGAATCAGCCCCGGATCAGAACTCAAAATCTCCAGGTTTAGTGACATTCCCATGGACATAAAAAAGAGTCCAAGGAGCAAGCCCCGAAAGGGCTGGATCTCTGCCATTACCTGGTGCTTGTAGGTGGAATCCGATATCAGCAGGCCCGCCAGAAAAGCGCCCATTGCCATGGACAAACCCGACATCTCTGTAATCACGCCAATACCCAACACCAGCAAAATCGCGACGCGGTAAATACTTCGGGCAGTCCGGTCATCGCCACCCGCTGAAGAAAAGGGTTGAGCAGGAAACGTCCCATGAAGATCACGCCCGCCAGAATCAACACCGATTTGATAAGCGCGAATCCAATGTCGCTGCCCACCCCTGATTCCGGCGCCGCCAGCAGCGGGACCAACGCCAACAGAGGCACTACCGCAAGATCCTGGAACAGGAGTATTGATACAGAGGTACGTCCATAGACAGATTTCAGCAACTTGGGTTCCGAAAGCAGCTGCAATACGAACGCAGTAGAAGAAAGCGCCAGCGCAGGTCCAACCAATATCGATGCCTGTAGCGACAAGCCAAAGAGGTAAAACGTTATCGCGCTAAATAGCGCTCCGACAACAACAACCTGCAACATGCCAAGGCCAAAGACATAGCGTCGCATCTGCCACAGACGATCCGGTTTAAGCTGAATACCGATAATAAACAGGAGAAATACTACGCCGATTTCAGCCAGGTGCTGAATGTCACTGGTATTTTCGATGAGTCCCAACCCATACGGACCAATCGCCACACCAGCAAGTACAAAACCGGGTACTGCCCCCAGGCGAATGGCCTGAGATACCGGTACGACAATCACCGCTGCAACCAGCAAGATAATGGTCTCGAGTAGATACGTTGACGCCATAGCCTGAGGGTAGCATCACGTCATCCACTCAGCCAGCCGGAACGTAAGATATACTATTCATCGGTTAACGATTGAATCATCACCCATGGCTGAAATTCTACAGTTTCTCATCGAGTACGGTTACCTGGTCATCTTCGTCTGGGTACTGCTGGACCAGCTTGGTCTGCCTATTCCAGCTATTCCGCTAATGCTTGCTGCCGGCGCGCTTGCAGCCATGGACCATCTGTCCATTTACGGTGTGATTCTGGTAGCAGTATTGGGCGCCGTACCGATGGATTTGTTGTGGTACTACCTGGGTAAATACCGCGGCGCAAAAGTGATGAGCGTTCTTTGTGCGATCTCGATCGAACCTGACTACTGCGTTCGCAATACCCAGGCTTTGTTTGATCGTTTGGGACGTATGTCCTTAATCGTCGCCAAGTTTGTTCCAGGACTACAGACACTTTCCCCGCCGATGGCAGGTCTGACAGGCATGTCCGTCGGGCGCTTCCTGCTGCTGGACACCTTAGGAGCGCTCATTTGGTCAGCCTTGTTTGCACTTATCGGCATGATGTTCCATCGCCAGTTGGAACAAGCCACGGTGGCCATCGCGGAATTTGGCATCTGGGCCGGGCTGGCACTAGGCAGCATCCTTCTCGCTTACTTCGGCAGAAAACTGTATGCGCGCCAAAAATTCATAAGATCACTGCGTATGCGTCGACTAAAACCTGATGAAGTTTATGAAATGCTGCAAGGTGGCGATGATGTACATGTCATCGACCTGCGTCACGGCTACGACTATGACCTGCTTCCAAAAACAATCCCCTCGGCCGTACGGGTGCCCATGGAAGCTATAGATCGGCACTACCATCGTATACCGACGGAAAGTGACGTAATCCTTTACTGCAGCTGACCCGACGAAGCCTCGAGCGCCCGTGTGGCTCTGAAACTAAAAAGAAATGGCATCTCTCGCGTCTACCCGATGATCGGCGGAATAGAAGAGTGGATTGCGCAAGGATTCCCGACCGAAACCGCCCAATAGGCTGCTATGGCGGCCCGTTTTTTCTACTGCACAACGCTCTTGGGAGTAGCCACCATGCGCAATACATTAATACCAGAGCGATCAATCATATCCGGGATTGATGGTGCTATTTCATTGACCCAGGTATAGCTTTTGTATACCTTCTCGTAAAGAACCTCGCACTCGTCATCGTCCTCAAAGCGTCGCGTCCATACATAGGTAGCGTCGTCTTCGGAACGATAGCTGCCTGTAATCACCATACCCTGACTGACCTGAAAAGGAATGATTACCTCCTCCATATACGCCACCCAGTCATCCATCTTGCCCGGGTGAATGGGATACTGTCTCAACTCGTAAAATGCCATCGGTCTTCTCATTGTTGCGGTTCAGCCATCATATAGATGAACACCACTCTGATCCATATATCCGGTTTCACCATCTTTATGATGTTATGAAATTGAAATGTTAGGAATTTATTAACGCGACTTAGTATATTCGTTAGCATGATTGACTTTATGGCATGAATAATGCTATAGTGCTCACCTTGTTAAACAACTGAAGTCCAAATGTATTCCCGCTACGTCATCCTTTCGATGGCGACCATTTTGCTAAGCCTGGCTTCCAGCAAAACCCTTGCAAGCCCTTCAGACCTGAACATCCCTTACTACGACAGTGAAAACGTCGACATTAGTGTTGATGGTAATTTGGATGAGAAGCTCTGGAAAAAGGCTGCGTACCATGACGATTTCGTGGTCGTCAGTCCTGATCTGGGTGAAACTGGTCGATATCGAACTCTGGTAAGTTACTTTTATACCTCACGGGGCCTCTACGTGGGCATGTGGAATGAACAACCCGCCGAAACGCTGTTGTCCAGATTTTCCTCCCGTGACGGCTTTCTGGCACGCGATAGCATGCAAATCGTCGTCGATACTACAGGCGAGGGACTTTATGCCTACTGGTTCGCTGTCAGTCTTGGTGGTTCGATGGGAGACGGTATCGTTCTTCCCGAACGCCAATATCACAGCGAATGGGATGGCGCCTGGTACGGAAATGCCGTGGCGACTGAGAATGGCTGGACGGCTGAGCTATTCATTCCATGGGCGATTATGGAAATGCCTCCGGTTGATACCGCTGTTAGAAATATGGGGCTATACGTTAGTCGTTCCCTGGGAGAATTAGGTGAACGCTGGTCCAATCCGTATTTGTCGAATCGACAGAATCGGTTTCTATCGGCGCTAAACACCTACGAATTCAAGTCTCTCGCACAATCTAAGGAATTCAGTTTCTTCCCCTACTCATCTGCTTCTATCGATAACATCAGACAGTCTCAGGACTATCGCGCAGGATTGGACGTATTCTGGCGGCCATCGTCGAACCTGCAACTGAGCGCAGCACTCAATCCGGATTTCGGCCAGGTTGAAGCAGATGATGCCGTCGTCAACCTGACGGCATTTGAGACATTCTTTCCAGAGAAAAGACTATTCTTTCTGGAGAACCAGGGAGTTTTCTCGACCATCGGCCGCAAAGGTTCATCTGACACCCTGTTAAACACGCGGCGTATCGGTTCGAACGTAGGGTCCCGTCAGGGTGAGCCGGATAACCTGGATAATGTGACCTCATTCGACCGCAACAAACCTGTCGACATGATAGGTGCCGTCAAAGCAACGGGACAAACAGGTCGAATCCGCTATAGCGTCCTCGCGGCCAGTGAGGATGATACTGATGTTAATCTGGGCGATACCGTTGCACGTCTTTCTGGTCGTGATTTCGGCGTCGCCAGACTCCTCTACGAGAACACCGGTGATGGAGGCAGGCGCTCTATTGGGTGGATGGGTACAGTTACAGATCACCCTAACCGGCAGGCAATAACTCAGGGTATCGATGCGCATCTGTTGTCCAACGACGGACGACTGAGCTTTGATGGCCAGGTCATGACGAGCGACGTGGAAGACACGCGCGGCTATGGTCTCCTCGCCAATATATCGTTCGTACCAAAGCATGGTCACACACATGACATCGAGATCGACTACATAGACAGGCACCTGAACCTCAACGATCTTGGTTTTCTTGCCAGAACCGATCAAGTATCTCTGAAGTACCACTACGAGTTGGAAGAAAATCATCTTCCCGGGTTAAGAGAACGCGAGTCCGATATAAGCATTAAAGAGACTCGAAATCTCAACCACAAAAGAACCGGTGGTGACGTCGTGCTTCAGCGCAAATGGGAGTACAACGATAACTCAGAAGCCCGAATCGGACTGTCTTACAAGCCAAAAATATGGGACGACCGCAACAGCCGTGGTCATGGTGACTTTGAGCGTGAAGAGACATGGGGAGTCTGGAGCAGATGGAGAAGCGACAGAGCCGATACCTGGTCCTACGAAGTCCAGGGAATGGTGCAACAAGAACACAAAGAAGGATACAAACAATCGCTCCGCGGAGAAATATTCTTTCGACCTACGGGACGTTATAGCCTGAGTCTTCGCGCGGACTACGAGAAAAGAGATTCCTGGATGATCCATGACGCAGAAAGAAATTTTACTGCCGTCCGATCGGAAAAGTGGAGTCCAAAACTGATCTTCAATACGTTCTTCAGCGCCCGACAGCAGTTACAGATCCAACTGCAATGGATTGGCTTAAGAGCACACGATGAGTCCTACTGGGAGGTGCCAGTGGGCGGGGGTAAATTACAACAGGTTACTCGCCCGATTGACGACACCAGTGACGGATTCACCATCAGTGACATTACGCTTCAGGCGCGATATCGATGGGAGATTGCGCCCCTATCGGATCTATTCGTTGTGTATAACCGCGGAGGCAGTCTTGCCCTTTCAGATACCGACAGTGGATTCGGTTCTATATTCAGTGATGCCTTCAGCGATCCAACCGCTGAAACCCTGGTCGTGAAGCTACGTTATCGGTTCGGGCCGGGCTAGAAGAAAAAGTAACCAGCTACGCGCTGCTTGCAGCGCGTTTGAGCGTATTACGCCAGAAGCCAATCGTCGAGTTCTTCATATCATCCATTAGAACGTAGATCAGCGGCAGTATCAGCAGCGTAATCACAGTAGAGAAAGCCAGCCCACCAATGAGCGTTCGCGCCATGGGAAAGTAGGCTGGGCCGGTACTACCAATCCTCACCTCACCGATTGCCAGAGGCAACATACCGGCAGTGGTGGTACAGACCGTCATCAGGATTGGACGAAGTCGGTGTCTTCCGCTTGCCACAATTGCCTCCATGCGATCCATCCCCTGATTACGCAGCTGAATGATTCTGTTCAACAATACAATTCCGTTATTCACCACTATCCCCGCGAGCAACAGCATCCCTGTCAGAGCCATTGCGGTCAGTGTGGTTCCCGTCAGAAACAATGTCCAAAGCGCTCCCACAGCCGAGAAGCCGATCGCAAAAATCACCGATGTTGGAAACAGGACGGATTCGAACAGCGCCGCCATCAACATGTAGATAAATATCACCGCCAGTGTGAAGTTAAAAACCATATCGCTGAACATATTGAAATCAAAGCTGAAGTCCTCACCCAGCTCCCAGCGATAGCCGGGGGTCAAGTCATAGTTGCTCATAATATTTTCAACAATAGCCTGGGCAACTTCTGGTGGCGCGTTATCCCGGGTCTCGAAACTCAGATCAATCGACGTTTCACGATTCTGACGACGTATCTGCCGCACGGTTGTATCAAAGGTAATGTCAGCTACCGTTTCCAGCGGTATGGTGCCGCCAGCAGGGATAAAGATCGGGAAGCTTTTTAACGTATTCAGGTCCGCATCTTCGCGGCCCTCCAGTTCAAGCATGATGCTGAGTTCTCTCCCATCCTCAATCAGGCCGCGTCGCATATTACTCCCACCGAGACCCGCCGCTAACGCTTCTGAAACCTCCCGCGCGTTCAGACCCAGAGTTCCAGCCTGTTCCGCCCGTAACTTGATGAGTACTTCGCTGCGACTTGACTGCGCATCATGCTGAACGTTACGTAACATTGGATGCTGCTCAAACAGGGCAACAAGATCATCGCCGATGCGCAGCAACTCTTCGGTAGAGTCTCCAACAATCTTAATTCCCAGACCAGCGCTCTCACCTCCGCGGCGACTACGACCACCAAAGCCACGAGAGCTATTGCTAAAATGCATTCTGATATCCGGCTGTTCGGGCATGTCTTCCATGATCATGTCCTGAATTACACCTGGTGCCAGCGTGCCATCCTCCACCAGATTTATCGTTATATTCCCGTTATCTGTGTCATAGGAAATGTAAACATTGTCAATCTCAAAACGATCCTTGTTTCCCAGCAGATAATCCTCAACCCGACTGATATGCTCTTCAATAAAGTCAATTTCCGGCGAGCCATTAACATGCACATGCATCTCCAGCCTGGGACTTTCCTGGGACGGATTCATGTTGACTTCAACCTTCCCATAAGCAAACCAGCCACTGGCTGCAATACCCGCGACGAGAATAAAACTGAGAAGCCGGTGGCTAAGCGTGCACCGGACCACCCGCTCATAGTAATGCCCAATCGCATCAATGATCGGGTGTTGCCTCTCCTTTTTGGGTAACGGCATACGAGCCATAGTCGCCGGGACCATGGTCTGGGCAATCAATAGGGAAGCAATAAGCGCAGTGCAAAGCGGCATCGCTACATTTTGCTGCATGGATGCGACACTTTGATTATCAGTCATGAACGAGGGCGCAAACACAATGACCGTGGTAAGAGTACCTGCCACGATCGCCAAACCCACCTCAGAAGTTCCGTCATCTGCGGCCTGTATGGGATTCGTCCCCGGGTCACGGCGCCTGAGCGAGATTGCCTCGGATACCACAACACTGTTGTCCACCAGCAAGCCAACGGTAAGCATAAGGCCCACCAGCGACAGCGTATTGAGCGTCATATCGGCAAAATACATGACGCCAAGCGTAGCGCAGAGTGACAAAGGCACGGTCATCGCGATAAGCAGTGACACCCTGGCCTGTCGTAGAAACAGGAACAATACGATTACTGATAAGAGCCCGCCCAGCATGCCGCTATCACGCAGGTTGTTCAGCGAACCAATTACCGTTTCGGCCTGACTGTCCAGCGGATAGAACAAAGTGTCATCGAATATCTCATTCCGCTTGATCTCCTCCATCCTCGCTGCAACTGCAAGCGAGACCTCAACAAGATTGGCTTCCGGCAGTTTGTATACAGAGATCCCCAGAGACTCCACACCATCGACACGATTCCGGTTATTGTCATCGTCAGGTTTTAACGTCACGTTGGCAAAGTCTCGAAGCAATAGCCCCGCGTCATTCATTGGCAATGAACGAATTTCATCCAGGGTCTGATACTGACCCATCGGATGCACGCGGAATTCACGCCGACCTGATTCAATTTTCCCGGCAGAAAGGTAGAAGTTTTCCTCCTGCAAACGTCGCTGGATATCCCTGAAGTCCAGGTTATAGGCAGCGACGCGGTCCGGCTCAAGCGAGATACGAATATTGTTCTGAACGATTCCGTATAGGTTAACGGAACTGACCCCAGGCACGCGCTCCAATTCCGAACGTAGATTAATATCAAGCACATCGAAGGCCTGATCCTTACTCATACCTTCAGCGACTATCAATACATTGAGAACCGGTGATTCCTCCGAATTCCAGGAACTCATCTCGATACGTTCAAGATCATCCGGCAGAAGGTGACGTATGCTCTCGACTAATTCCTTGGCCTCAATCCTTTTACCATGACTATCCTGATCCATGTCGAGGAGCATGCCGATACGCATTGAACCTGGTCTGGTGTAGGAAAACTGGCGCTCAACACCCCCCATAATCGACAGCACTTCTTCCACGGGTCGAGTGATATTTCGTTCAACCTCTCGTGGAGTCCCCTCATAGTTGATACTCATACCAACGTATGGGGATTGCGTTTCCGGGAATTCTTCCACTGGTATATTAAAGGCCGAAAATACGCCGATGATGGCGAGACCTACAAAAAACATGACCACTGTTACCGGCCTTCTTATCGCCGCTTTCGAAATAATCATGTGTTCGGCTCCTGAGATTGACTATCGAAGGAATCGACCTCAATCACCTTACGGTCAACAAGATCATACACCACGGGAATAATAATCAGCGTTAGAAAAGTCGAAACCAACAATCCGCCGATGACGGTGATTGCCATGGGTGTTCTCAGCTCTGCCGCCTCTCCTATTCCAATTGCCATAGGTAAGAGACCCAGAATAGTCGTTAACGTTGTCATCATTATCGGACGTAGACGCTGACCCGCCCCCTCTTTGATGGCATCGAGCTTCGCCATGCCGGCCTGACGGAGTTGGTTGACCCGGTCAATCAATACAATGGCATTGTTCACCACAATACCCACCAGCAAAATCAAACCAATAAATACAACAACGGAAACGCTGGTACCCGTAATCGCAAGCCCCAGTATTGCTCCTACTGCCGCTAGTGGAATAGTAAACATAATGACGAATGGGTGTAGCAAAGATTCAAACAAAGAGGCCATGACCAGGTAAACCATGATGAGCGCCAACAGAAGCGCGAATCTCAAGGACTCAAACGACGCCTCCATCTCTTCGTTTTGCCCCCCCACGGAACTCTTCACACCGGGAGGATGATCGATAGTAGCCAGGATTTCCTTGACCTCCGCAGCCGCTGCGCCAAGATCGCCACCAGGCACGTTGGCACTGACAATGGCGACCCGTTGCTGTCCGATGCGTTGAATATCTGCCGGACCGATGCCAACGAACACATCGGCAACTGTTGATAATCGCACCTCCCGTTCGCTCTCCGGGTTGATTACGATATTCTCAATATCTTCCATTGAGTCACGTTCCTGTTCCTCCAGGCGAATGCGAATATCAATCTTCTTGTCCTGCCAGGTGAATTCGGTAGGCACATCACCCTTTACCTTCCGCACAATAAGATTGGCAACTTGCGGAACTGACATACCAAGCGCCGCGGTACGCTCGTGATCAAATTCAATCTGAATTTCCGGATATCCCGCCCGCATCGATGACTCTACGTCTCTAAAGGTGGACGAATCGCTCATACGCAGCACCAGTTGATCCGCCACGTTTCTTATCTCGTCTAACTCGATACTGCTGATCTGAATCTCAAGCGGCGTAGAGAACGTGAACAACTGTGGGCTGCCAAGCGTGTATTGCGCATCCGGCACATCATTGAGCAGGGAGCGCACACTATTCATCGCCCTTAATTCGTCTTCGGCGTCTGTTCCCTCTGCCATTACTACATTCAGCTCACCAATATTTTCACCCCCGCTCACTGCCGACGCGTCAAGCCGACCGCCCGTACCCGCAACCGCGTAAGTCTTTTCCACTATGCCTTCTTGCTGTAGCGGATACTGCACGTCGCTCAGAATACTGTCGGTAAGTTCCAGGCGCGTCCCAGGTGATGCTTCCAGCTCAACCGTGAATTCACCCTGTGAGAGAGGAGGAATCAGTTCGAGAGGCAACGTAGGTACCAGCAGCGCACTACCCGAAAACGCCGCAGCCGCAAGTGCAATTGTCACTGCGCGATTACTCAACGAGCGTTGTAATAGCGCACCATAGCCTCTCTCGAGCGCCGCGTAGCCTTTATCAAACCCATCAAGCAAAGGTCTACTAACTATCCTTAACAGCGCGCTGGTTTTACTCAAGATAATGACGACAACCATGAGTATGAGTCGCGGCAGTTCAACAAACACCATTCGTAATGGCATGCTGGCACGGTTCATCCAGGGGGGTAACTCACGACTGGATTCCACCACATGATAAGGCTCACGACCGCCCATCGCGGATAGCATCGGAATGAGTGTAAAGGCCAATATAAGTGAAGCCACGAGCGCGAAGGTCACCGTCAACGCCTGGTCCTTAAACAACTGCCCGGCGATTCCCTCCACAAAAACAAGCGGTAGAAAAACGGCAATAGTTGTTATGGTGGACGCCAGGACAGCGCCGCCTACTTCTGAAGCACCCGCATCGGCCGCCTCTATCAAAGTCTTTCCAAGCCCTCGGTGACGGGAAATGTTTTCCAGCACCACGATGGCATTATCCATCAGCATACCTACCGCGAGTGCAATACCACCAAGACTCATTACATTTAAGGTAACACCTTCAAGATCCATCAGCGCGAACGTCGCCATCACAGACGCTGGAATTGTAGCCGTGATAATCAGCGTGCTACGGAATTCCCGCAAAAACAGAAAAAGCACGAGCACAGCAAGTATTGCGCCCAGAATTGCAGCCGTTTTAACTTCGTTAATCGCAGCGCTGATAAATGTAGACTGATCATAGATGGTGACGAGCTCAAAGGATGGCGGTAACTGTTCATTAATTTCTTCCAGCCTTTCGCGGATGCTCTCTGCGACTGCGACCGTGTTCGAGTCGCCTTCCTTGTACATGGAAATTTCAATTGCTTCGCGTCCATTAACACGCATGATTGAGTCGCGTTCTTTATGCCCCTCTTCCACCATCGCCACATCGTTCAGACGAAGAATGCGCGCGCCTTCCTGAAAAATGATGGTCTCGCCAATATCTTCAACAGTCGAAAATTGATTTATCGTACGAACCAGGTATTCCTGGGTACCATCTGTCAGGCGACCACCCGATAAATTTACATTGGTATTCTGTAGCCGTTCACCGAGCGCCTGCAGGGTAATACCCAAACGGCCCAGTCGCTCCTGGTCGACGTGGACTGCCACCTCATCTTCATACCCACCACCAACGATCACCGCCGCAACACCGGCGACGGGATCAAGACGCCGCTTTAGATAATCGTCGGCGAACCGACGTAACGTCTGCAGATCGTAGACAGGATCGGGTAGCGCTTCCTTTCGGGTAAGTGCGAGTCGAAAAATCGGATCGAGATTGGGGTTGAGACGAAGTAAAGAAGGCCGTTCTACATCAAGGGGAAGATTAACCAGGTCGAGCTTTTCGCGCACCTCAATAGACGCGAGGTCCATTTCCGTACCCCAGATAAACTCGAGCACTACATCTGACCTTCCCGCAGCAGAGATGGAGTGCATCTCGCGCAAACCGTTGATTGTGCCAACGCGCTGCTCAATGCGACGGGTAATCTGCTCTTCTACTTCTGCAGGGGCCGCGCCATCGAATTCTGTTCTTATAGTAAGTGTCGGATAGGTGAGTTCAGGCAGGAGGTTAAGGCCAAGGCGGTCCAGTGAGATAGCACCAAAAAGGACGACAGCAAAAGTCGCCATGGCTACAGTTACCGGTCGCGCGATAGATCCGGAAATTATCCCCATTGTTGCTTGCCCTTCCTTACAGGGACACTACGCGTACAGATGCTCCATCACGCAAGCCGCCCTGTCCGGTAATCACGACCTGATCGCCCTCACCAAGTCCATCAAGAACTTCCACTGTGGAACCCATCGTGTACCCGAGAGTAATCGTCTGCTTCATTGCCCGGCCCGATTTCACCACGAAAACTGAATTTTCGTCTTTCTGTGTAACGACTGCTTCCCTGGCTACCAGCAAAGTGTCTTCATTGGAGTCATATCGGACGTTGACCCTGGCGAACATTCCCGGCTTCAGAACATTGTCCGGATTATCGAGCGACACCGTCACTCTGAACGTCCCGGAAGTTGGGTCCACCTCCGGCGCAACCCTGACTACCACACCTTCGAATTGCGCGTCGTCCAATGCATCTATATGCACCATCGCCAACTGGCCCTTCTCGAGTTTGGGCAACTCTTTCTCCGGCACATTGAGAACTGCTTCGATAATATCGGAACGCTTAAGCTCAAACGCGGGATCATTTGCACTCAGTGTATTGCCCAGCTTGATGTGCCTGAGCGTTATCACCCCATCAATTGGCGCCTTAATCGTCGCCTCTTCCAGTTCGTATAGTTGAAGGTTCAGCGAGGCTTTTTCCCGCTCGAGGTTATAAAGCGCCTGATCGTATGCGTCCGGGGAAATCATCTTGGTTTCATGTAGTTGCTTGGAGCGGGTATAGGCGCGCTCGAAGCTCTCGATGTTCGTCCTGGTTCTGGCAACTTCCAGCTCCAGCCTTCGGGTATCTAACTGCGCAAGTGGCGTTCCCGCGGTAACGTGATCGCCTTCCTCAACAAAAATCTGTTCTACGACACCAACGGTTCGTGCCACGACAGCCGCTTCTTCCTCCGCAGTTAAAGAAGCGGAAGATGCATAGAAAGCGTCCACGCGTCCGCGCTCTACTTTAGTGACCGCAACCGGAACCGGTCGATCTCTGAATTCCGCACCAGCTTTTGAGCCACCCGGGCCACGCATACCGGGCCTGCCACGACTACCACGCTCACCGCGACCGGGACGACCTTCGGGCTGCTTCTTCGCGTCCTTTGCCTCGCCACTTTTATCGCTTTGAGCCGTTTGCGTCGGGGATTGCTCAGCATCCGAGCCTTCTTCGTCTGCATCGTCGCATCCCACGACGATCGAGAGCAGCGCGATTAGTAAGATTTTTTTCATTACAGCTACCAGTCTGGTCTATCTGACCAAGGGGTTAACAATGTACGTATCAACGTACAACTTGGATTATACGCACCAAAACGGCCAATCCGTCGTCAGGATGTCGTTAAGATTCTTCCTTGCGCTGCTTCTTTTCGCGGTACATGGAGGCATCGGCCTCCATGAGCAAATCATCAACCTGCTGATGCCGCTCTGGGTCAAAAGAAACCGTACCTACACTGTAGCCAACATCGTAGGGAAGGTTCATATTCTCTTCGTGTAAAGCAGCCGACAGGTTAACCAGTGGTTTATCCGCATTCTCCGCGTTGGTACCCGTCAACAGTACACAAAACTCATCCCCCCCCCCGATGCGGGCAACCACATCTGAGTTTCTGAATTCATTAAGCATCAGGCGACCAATATCCCTTAGCACCTTGTCACCCTCGGCATGCCCGTAGTCATCATTCACCGCCTTAAATCCATCAAGATCGAAGAACATCAAACTCGCCGTCTTGTTCAAGCGTCTGCACAGCGCTAATGAATGTTGGGCTATTGAGCGGAACCCCCGGCGGTTAGAAAGCCCGGTTAACTCGCCCGTGGTCGCCATACTCTGAGTATGGAACTCCTGTTCAATCATCTGGGCAAGGTCTTTCAGTATATTGAGATCATCACCTGTCAATGACCGCACCTTGGTATCTGCGATACACAGGCTGCCAACACTGAACTCTTCTCGAGCACGCAACTTAACACCGGCGTAAAACCGTACATAAGGTGCGTTTACTACAATGGGATTGTCCCGGAACCGGGCATCCTGGGTCAGATCCTCAACGACCAGAACATCATCAGCAATAATCGTGTGACTACAAAAGGACAATTCACGAGGCGTTTGTTCAACTTCCATCCCCTGAATAGATTTGAACCACTGGACATCTTCACCAATCAGACTCACAAAAGCGATCGGCACGTCGAACAAACGTTGCGCGAATCTTGTAAACGATCGAATCGTTCTTCCGATGGCGTATTAAGCAAACCAAGCGACTGTAATACTTCCAACCGTTTGATTTCGTTTTTGGGTTTATCTGCTATCTTCACACTTCATCCTCCCTCCAAGGATACCAGACTCGCTACCAGAGCACATTTCATGGCAAACCAGTAGGATCGTTACTTCTGGCCCGGCATCTCCAGCAACTCGGAAACCTCCAAAGACCCACCTGTATCAATAAAGGGGCATGCTTTTGCGATTTCTAACGCTGAATCCATGGATTCAGCTTCGATGATGGTATACCCGGACATGCCAGTCGTGCCCACCGTCACCGAGCCATCAGGATTGACGGTGCTTGAATTCTTGAGTGGATTCGCTGGGCTTACCGCGGCGCTGCCCAGAGATGACAACCATTCCATGTATTTAGCGAAGTTTTGTTCGCCCTCCTCCGGGCTCGAAGGTTCTCCACCACCCAGATAGACAATAACGAATTGCGACATCTGTTTTCTCCGTAAATAACGGCCTACATGCTATCACCTGGAATCTCGCACGTGTTATCTCGTTACCATCACTTACGAATTGTTCAAACCGGTTACCTACGCCGCTATAGACAGATACGTCCGGTTTCTAATGCGGCTTTAGTTTAGCAACGCAGATTGGTCGGGCGGGGATAGAGTTTGGGGGACGCAAGTGGGAGGCATGGGAGGTGCCTGAAACCCACTTGCGCTTGTTCTGTAACGCTAGTCGTCGAGTGTGTCGAGTGCCTTCTGGAAGCGATTAGCATGTGAACGCTCGGCTTTGGCCAGCGTTTCCATCCAGTCTGCAATCTCGTCAAAACCCTCGTCGCGGGCCGTCTTTGCCATACCAGGATACATATCGGTGTACTCGTGGGTTTCACCAGCAATGGCTGCTTTCAGGTTGTCGCCAGTATCACCAATAGGAAGCCCTGTAGCTGGATCACCAACCGCTTCAAGATACTCCAGGTGCCCGTGGGCGTGACCGGTTTCTCCTTCCGCCGTTGAGCGGAATACAGAAGCAACATCGTTGTAGCCTTCAATGTCAGCCTTATTAGCAAAATACAGATACCGACGGTTTGCCTGAGATTCACCGGCAAATGCGTCTTTCAAATTGTCTTCAGTTTTGGAACCTTTGAGTGTCATCGATGACTCCGTCTGGTGATACGAAGCCACGATAGTAATCGATTTAATAAATAGGTAAAATTGATTGTTATTATTACTTCAATAGATATTATCTATGTATAACTTGGAATTGCTAGCGTGCTATAGAACATGAACGTGCGAGACCTGCGCTACCTGGCTGCTGTGGCAGATAGCCGTCACTTTGGCCATGCTGCACAAACCTGTCATGTAAGCCAACCTACGCTCAGTGCTCAGATCCGTAAGCTGGAAGAAGAGCTTGGTGTTCTTATCTTTGAGCGAAACAACAAATCGGTTGCCATCACACCTGCCGGTTCAGCGGTTGTTGCCCAGGCCCGCACAGCGTTAGATCAAATTGACCAGATTGCTGTCGTCGCAAGTAACTACCAGGACCCCATGTCCGGTGAATTTCGATTAGGCATGATTCCAACCATCGCTCCCTATCTGATACCTGGATTTTTGAGCCCACTTTCTAACGAGTTTCCCAACCTCGACCTTACGGTTTCTGAGTCAGTAACCGCGGAGCTCGAGGACAAACTACTAAGTCACGAACTCGATGCAGCAATTCTCGCCACCGCGGTGGACGAAACAGAGATGCTATCGATAAATCTCTTCGACGAACCCTTCTGGCTGGTTCATCCAAGCGACCATGCCTTCTACTACGAGGATGTCATCTCGCTCAAGCAGCTAAAAAAAGAGAACCTACTACTACTCTCTGATGCACATTGCCTCTCGGGTCAGGTTAGACAACTCATCAGTGCGATAGAACCCGGCACAGGGTATGACTTTCGCGCTACCAGCATGGAAACCCTATTGCAGCTAGTGAGTAACGGCAGAGGTTGTACGTTAATACCCGCACTGGCACTCGCAGGACCCTATATGACGGGTATGGGACTGATTGCCAAACCAATAAAAGACAAAAAAGCCAGGCGACGCGTTTCGCTGGTCGCACGCAAACGTTATTCAAACCCTGATGCGCTGACTAATATTTCCGAACTGATTAAACAGCACTTACCCAACACGGTGCACGTTCTATAGCTAATAATCTCTAACTAGGTGGCCAACCACCAATAGAAAACCCACGCGCACAGCAGCAACCAAAGCAACGCAACCACAACGGCCGCACCACGACTTTTTGGCAAGGTAAATGATTCGGTTTCAGCGCGAGCTTTACATTCCTGCCACACCCGTGCCGGGATCAACCGGATTGCCAGCCATATACCTCCCGGGAGCAGAAGCAGGTCATCCAAATAACCAATCACGGGAATAAAATCTGGAATAAGATCAATCGGACTTAATGCGTACCCTATGGTCAGAACAATGACCGATTTCGCCAGTATGGGTGTAAGCGGATCTCTTGAGGCCAGATAAAGCGCGAAAATATTCTGCTTTAACGCGGCCGCCCAACGCTTCAATTTATCCAGGTTCAAGCCCACAACTCACCCTGAACACGTGACCGTCCGGGTGACGGATATGCATTTCACGAACATTCCAGTCGCAACCCTTCTGCCAGCCTATTTTCTTAAACCAATCAAAACTCTGCTGCATATCGGAAACATCAAGAATTGGCGTTACTGCCTGTGCGCGCATGATGTTCTCCTGCTCCTAGCAATAGTCACGAGTTTATAGCGTATTCAATCTGCGTAAAGCCGCCCATTTCCGTTGAGCTCGCCTGCTCAATGTGAACAAGCTTTGGCAAGGCATCAAATAGTTTCACACCGCCACCCAGAATAACCGGCATCACTGACACGCTGATGTGCGTTAACAACCCTTGCTTCAGCATTGAACTGGCCAGAACGCCACCGCCAACCATCCACATGGACTTCAATCCCATCGACTTTGCTTCTGAAATCGCAATGACAGCATCACGGGCCTGCTGGAGATTGCATCCATCAAGTGGCGAGATCTCTCGCGTGGTACAGACCCAGGTAGGCTTATCGTCATAGGGCCATTGACCGTAGTCATACACAAAGTCATAGGTGGCACGCCTCATAATCAGCCCATCAATACCCGCGTAGAAAGACTCGTAGCCAGTGCCATTTTGATCTATCGAAATATCATCAAGCCAGTCGACCCCGCCATTGGTATCAGCGATGTACCCATCGAGGCTAACTGCTACGTAGTAGGTCGTTTTCACCTGCTCCGCGACTTCCTTCCAGCTCAGGATTCTTTCCCGTGATATCACAGGCACCAAATTGATTTCCGTTTAAGGAGGCAAATTCCAGGAAGCTACTTTCGGGGTGCTCTTCTAACAGAGACGGGACATTTACGATTTCCATAAGCGGTCACCCTCGAATTCAACGCAACTTAAAAGATTCTACGTCATATAAGGACGAATCGCGGAAACCTAGAGCGCAGCAATCTCAATTCTTTCGGCCCAGGCCTGCGGGTCTGAATCCTGTGAGTCAGCCATGCCGTTCGCATAGTCTTCATTGGTCTTATAGGTTAATCCGTTTGCAGTCTCATAAAGCAGACTCATTCCTTGCGACCGGCACAACAGCGGCCAATCCAGATCATTGCCGATATGATCAACGGTCGATGTATTCACGATTAGCTCAGCGGCGCCTCGTGAAATTCCTCTGGCCGCCATCAACAAATCCCATTCATTCCCCGTTACTAACCCATAGATTCGATTAACAATTGATTCCGTTGATGAAAGTCGCGCGGGTAAGGAGGCAAAGGCCTCAGACCCGCGGCCTATGACGGTAAGATCAGCTCGGGGCAGTCGACTAAGTATTGCTTCCAGTTCGTCCCGCTCATTCTCAAACCATCTCAGCAGGTGATCGATGTCTAGGTACAGGAAGTGGTCCGACGTGCTCATCTGAAGTCCCAATTCAACCGATCTTCGGCGATGCATTCCAATATGGTGAAAATCAGATGCAGCTCTTGCCATTTCCACATCAAGACCATCAAGGATGGTCACAATCTCGGGATGCGTCTCTTTGGTTACAAGTGCGGCCGCGCCCTCAAATAAGGAAAGAACGTCGGGTAATAGCGATGCAAGCTTACTCTTTAAATGACCTGATCTATCTGCAATGGTGAAGCACAGACAAATACTAATCGTTTGCTCCCTGTCCCTTGGGCCCAAATCTTCCAAAACCCTCTTGCGATTTACCCTAGAGAAGAAAAGCCCACCCGGCAAGCTCAGCGATAACGCCAAAGACAATGAATCCAGTCCAGGCCGGAAAGCCCAGGACATAAAGAATGCAGGCGATTAACAGCAGAGCTACACGTACTTTTCGAAGGTGAACTTTCATAGCTCGGTCCCCACTCGATGTATTGCTCAATATTCTAACTAATTTGGCGCGTACTCGTATGGAGATAAGTGTCCACAACCCTACACTGCCTGCGCAAACAGGTTCCCCAGAAACAATATATATTCAGGCCTGAGACGAAACAGATCACACCCAGCCATGCGGAGATATCCAGCTCAATCTTCATACGAAAGTTACTACCTGTCTTCCCGGTATTAACCCCCAACTTCCATCGGGGAATGGACCACACACAGACCAGGTTGCATAGAATCGCGAATAGCATCAAACCCAGTGAAATCGTCAGCATCTCACCGGAAAGATCTCTTAAGTGGGGATTTTCGCCAAAGATGGTTATGGCAACGAAGCTCCCAACGATTAGCGTGGTAAACCATTTGTGAAAACCTTTACGATCATCGAGCCACTCGGTTATCGATGCTTTATCTTTGCTCGCGATGTCGTAATCTTGAATATTCATTGATCACTTTTCTCAAAAAGAGCCTTTAGTCTGTTGAGAATTATCGGCCACCGCATCCCTCTAAATACTGAGCTTACTTCCCTCAACACTTTGTCGCGGGATCGCATCCACATCTATCCCATCTAAACAACGAACATTGACCGTCCATAGGTCTGGCGCTGTACGCGGACGATGGAACGGTAATATTCCACACCGGGGGCAGAAGTAGTCTTTGGCGGTCTTCGTGTTCCACTGGTATAGAGTCATCTCATCCAATGGCGTAAGAACCCGTATCTGAGCCTCCTCTACACGATAATTCAAGGCGCCACGCTTCCGACATAGGCTACAGTCGCATACTCGAACATGATCTAGTTCCAGATCCACTTCAAATTGCACTGCTCCACAGTGACAAGAGCCGTGATATGTTTTCATGTCGCCCACTTTACGCGTGAACCGCTACTTCCGCAGGCGACGATACTTCAAGACAAAGTAGCAAAACGCGGCTGCAAACAACCCTATGCAAAGCGGTAACAACAAATGCGACCAACTAAAGTAGTGCATGACGGCGTTAGTAATACCATGGCCCTCGTGAGCCACCGCTTGCATGCTTGAGATCGCAGACAGGAACCCAAAGACGAATTTTTTCATGGTGCTATTCCTCACAGATTGAATACGTAGTTCGTGATTCTAAAACGAGACGTGAACTTATGGGAAATGGAGGACTTCTGGTGATTCTCATCCTGATCTGTATAGAGCCCAGCGACCAGGTCCATAGTTCCTGGTCGAACGAGGGACGCGAGGAGCGATTGACGCCTTACGCTAGGCTGCTAATCAACAAAGCCAATAGAAACATTAAAACACCTGCTACCGCACCTATCCCACCGCCATTCCATATGCTCTTAGCTCTGAACTTCCAAATTGCCGCAAACGATAAAGTTGACACGAATACAGAGTAGTAGGCTGCGTGGGGATGTAACTGGTTTCCAAAGAGAATAGGTACCAACATTGCTGTGGTAATTCCAACAACAACAGCTGCGAGAAGATAGACCCAATGTTTTCCCGGGCCGATTGCTTCAGCGAAACCTTTCTCGTGATACAGATCTTCCGTCATAGGTTAGCTCCCTTTAGGCACATAACACCCGAGGTTGTGACGCGAGGAGCAACCGATTTCAACTGCATGTTGGGTGGCACCGTCAATTTTCGTGAGCTCCCGTCCATCGCGAATTGTTGATACCAACCAGCCTAATGACAAAGCAAGATGGAAACCAGCGACTAAGTTAGTGCCCCAAGGTCTAGCGAACTGGTCAATAAACAGCGCG
>MDTB01192599.1_pt1 | contig 113018 bp, 89 predicted proteins | sample 811161 | NCBI WGS metagenome assembly MDTB01 (sample SAMN05326650, study PRJNA326480) | marine metagenome | isolation source: seawater | place: Mediterranean Sea | collected 2009
AAAGGATCTTGTCAGGAAAGCAAGTCAAAGGGCATCGTCGCCTGTTTCCTCAGTGCGAATACGAACAGCCTGCTCAATTGATTGTACAAATATTTTCCCATCGCCAATCTTACCTGTATTGGCAGATCTGCATATTGCATCAATCACGTCGTGGACTTTTTCATCGGGCAATACCATTTCGATTTTGATTTTGGGAAGGAAGTCTACATTGTACTCACTACCGCGATAGATTTCCTTGTGACCTTTTTGCTTGCCGTGACCCTTGACTTCGGAAGCTGACATACCGACGACACCTACCTCAGAGAGAGCTTCGCGAACCTCTTCGATCTTGAAGGGCTTGATGATGGCTTCTACTTTTTTCATAGTGATATTGTGGTTCTAGTTGGGGTCAATCATTCGTTGTAAGCTTCCTCCCCGTGGTAGGTGGTATCAAGCCCGGTATTTTCCTCCTGCTCATCCACCCTTAAACCAACAACTGCTTTCACCAATTTCAAAATAATGAACGTTGCCACAGCCGTATAGACAGCAGTTACAGCGGCTGCGAATAATTGAACTCCCAGTTGTTTTCCAATCGAAAACCCTTCCCCTCCGACACCTCCGAAAGCGGGAGCCATAAAAACCCCCAACATGATCGTCCCTATGAAACCACCCACACCATGCACTCCGAACACATCCAGTGAATCGTCATAACCCAGTTTCAACTTCAACACGGTTGAAGCCCACCAGCAGATGAATCCTGACAAAGCCCCTATGACGAGAGCCCCGACTGGACCAACCGAACCTGAAGCGGGTGTGATGGCAGCCAATCCTGCGATGGCACCCGTTGCCGCACCCAGCATACTGGGTTTTCCGTGCTTGGCCCATTCCACAAACATCCAGACCAATGTTGCCGTTGCTGCAGAAATTTGAGTCACCACCAAAGCGGAAGCAGCATCACCATTTGCACCCAGAGCGCTGCCTCCATTGAATCCGAACCATCCAACCCAAAGCATCGCAGCACCGGTGACCGTCATAGGCAGATTGTGAGGCATCATGGGTTTTTTGGGGAAACCCGTGCGGGGGCCCAGCATGATACAGGCGACCAGAGCGCCTACCCCTGCGGTGATATGTACCACAATTCCTCCAGCGAAATCCTGCACGCCCATGTCGGCGAACCATCCTCCAGCTCCGCCCCAGACCATGTGACAAACGGGTGTGTAAACAATCAGGTTCCACATTGTTGTGAACAACAGGACTGCCGAAAATTTCATACGTTCCACGAACGCTCCCACCATCAGGGCAGGAGTAATGATGAAAAATGTCATCTGGAAAGCAAAATGAAGTAACTTGGGAATGCTTCCCTCTGCAGTGGAAGCATCGACTCCTTTGAGCATTGCGAGATCCAATGAGCCGATGAAGGAATTAAAATTAGTAGTGCCCTCTGCCATGCCATTCGTCGAAAACGAAAGGGAATATCCGCATAAAAGCCACAGGATCGTCATCGTAGCTGTCAACACAAAACAGTGCATCAGAACAGAAAGCACATTTTTACCTCTCACCAAACCTGCGTAAAACAAGGCAAGACCAGGAATGTTCATGAACAAAACCAGTGCGGTAGCCACCAGAATCCAAGCGGTATCTCCAGTGTCGATGGTGGAGTCACCCTGAGCTATCATCGCTAACGGAACCGACAGTAAAAGCCATGTCAACCATCGATAAATCGGAGATTGCAATTTTGTTTGGAAAACGCCACGCGCATGACCCGATAAGGGTACACTGACAGACTTGAAGGGGTTCATGGAACGAAACACTATCACCAACCCAAGTTATCAGGCGATAAAAAAGATTATTTTTAAGTGTTGGTCAGTATTTTTTCCTTCAAATATCCAAGAGTCTGACCTGACCTGAGCGGTTCAAAAATAAAACGCTGCTTATGCTGCTTCCCGCGATTCAGTTCAAGGAACACCCAATCCGTGTATTCTACAGATTTCGCTCCTTGAGAATGACCAATCTCTTGTTGCCTCTGGCATCGTGAACTACAATGACCAATCCCTTCCGCTTGAGGTCTGTATCACGATAAATCCTCGCAAAATCGAAAGGTGACCTCACGGCTTGAAAATTCACATCGGTAATGATTTCACCCGGAGTGAGCCAATTATCAGCGAGACTTCCCTTCTCGATCTCCCAGATCATCAATCCTTCCTGGAGAGGAACTCCAAACTGTTTGGCACCAGTTTCATCTGCTTTTCGCAATTTCAATCCAACAGGACGCGTCGGGGTTTCTCTGGGCTCGTTGGCTGTGATGGCAGTTACCGGCGGTCGCTTCCATTCCCGTGGTTTGACTTCGATCTGCAAGCGCTCTTTGTTGCGCACCACATCCAGAATGAGGGCTTTGCCAATCGATTTACTACGTACTTGATTTTTCAACTGCTGTGCAGAGGCCACTGGTTTTCCACCTACCGCAATGATGATGTCTGCTGGCTTAAGATTTGATTCACCTGCGGCACTGTCTGCATTGATGGAAGATACGATGACACCTTTCGACACTGCGGACACAATATTATTAAGTTCGTAATTATCTGTCAGCGTCTCGATACCAATGCCGAGCAAGGCGCGTCTGAATGTGCCTGTTTCTATTACCTGCTCAGCAATTTCCATTGCCATATTGATTGGGATGGCGAAGCCTATACCTGTGTTCAACCCGCGAATCATCGTGTTGACCCCTACGGCCTCACCCTGAATATTGACGAGTGGGCCTCCAGAATTACCGGGGTTAATGTCCGCGTCTGTCTGGATGAAATCGTGATCAAGATTGTATTGCCGTGTCACGGAAGACCTGCCTTTTGCGCTGACATGCCCATAAGTGACACTGTATTCGAGCTCGAACGGAGCTCCAATCGCTATGGCAAACTCCCCTACTTTCACGCTGTCTGAATCGCCTAGTTCAATGGGCCGTAATATTGCCTCAGGAGCGTCCACAAGTTCAATCACCGCGACATCAGACTGAGAGTCATACCCTTTGACAAGGGCCCTGAAGACCCTTCCGCTCTGAAGGCGAACACGGATTCGGCTTGCTCCTTCGATGACATGATAGTTTGTCAGTACAAATCCTTTCTTGCTCAGGATCATTCCGGAGCCTTTTCCATCGTAACGATCCTTCGGAACCTGCTCGGATTGACCATTTTTTTCCGGAACCTGCTCCTCCTTTTGCTTCTTTTGATCATTGAAATACTTCTCGAATTTTCGGCGTTCCTCTTCTGGAAGCTGATCCAAAAAGGGTTCGTGTTGTAGATCCATCAGAGCATTTCGCTCGTCGACCGGATGCGCCACTTCGATGACCACGACGGATGGTGATACTTTGTCGGCTACTTGTATGAAGGCTGTATTCAAACGTTGTGCCCAATTGAGAATATCCGATGCGTCTTCCGGTTGAGATGAATGATTATCTCCAAGAACATGAAAGTGCACTGCCAATGTGCATATTATGGTAAGTGTGTGAGTTAATAGGGGCTTCCTGCTCATGGTGAACCAATACATCACCATTCATTGAAACGCAACCAAAGGAAAATGTTCTGATTTTCTTAGGATTGTTAGAGATGGAGTTTTTGTGTATGGTTGCATCACGCTATGAAAACAGTTCTTCAAACATCAAGGAGGGATTTTCTCTGGCAATCCGGAGGTGGTTTGGGGGGTATTGCTCTTGCCAGCTTGCTTAAAAGCCAAGGACTGCTGGGAGCGCCCTCCGTGAGCCCTGGCAATGAAACGTTCATGCGGCATTTTCCCAAGGCGAAACGCGTGATCCAGCTTTTCATGGCAGGAGCAGCGAGTCATGTCGATACTTTTGACTATAAACCAATGCTCATCAAAAAGAACGGGCAAACTTGGGATCCTGGAGAATCTGTTGAGTTATTTCAAAGTCAACCAGGAAATACCTTTGCCTCACCGTGGGACTGGCGAGCGCATGGTCAATCGGGGAAACGGCTCAGCGAGATCGTGGCACCCCTTGGTAAATGTGTGGATGACATGGCTTTTGTTCATAACCTGATAGGGAAGACAGGGGTGCACAGTCAGGCGACCTATCTGCAATCCACTGGATTTCAAAGACCTGGATTTCCCGGGATGGGAGCATGGATTTCATATGGACTTGGAAGTTTAAACGAAAATTTACCCACATTCGTTGTCTTGCCCGATCATCGAGGATATGCATCGAACGGGCCGAAGAACTGGGATGCGGCCTTCTTACCCACGCATCATCAAGGCACGGTTATTTTCCCAAACCGAACGAACCCTATCAATGACCTTTTTGCTGCCGAGAATGATTATATCACTCCAGAGAGCGAAGAAGAGGGCCTCGATTTATTGAGAGCATCCAACCTGCAGCACCAATCAGAGCGAGAAGGGGATGAGCGATTGGAAGCAAGGATACGCTCCTATGAACTGGCTGCTCGCATGCAATTAAGTGCTCCTGAGTCGATGGATATTTCGAAAGAACCCGAATACATACGTCGCAATTATGGATTGGAACATGGGCAGAGCTCATTTCCCAAAGAGATTAATGATGTCGAGGAGACTGATTACTGGGGGCGAAAGTGCCTGGTTGCGCGAAGGCTTCTGGAGCGTGGTGTCCGTTTTGTTCAAATCTGGTCTGGAAATGATAATGGTTTTCCTCGCCGTAACTGGGATTCTCATGAAGACATTTACCGGGATCATGGGCCTTTAGCCATGGGAATGGCCCGTGGAACAGCGGCACTTATTGAGGATTTGAAGCAGCGGGGGATGCTTGATGATACATTGATTCTTTGGACCACCGAATTCGGTCGCATGCCTTGTGCACAGGGTGGTAAGGGTCGGGATCACAATCCCTTTTGCTTTACAAACTGGTTATGTGGCGGAGGCATTAATGGGGGAATTACCCATGGAGAGAGCGACGAATGGGGCTTTCGTCCTGCAGATCGAAATCACCCTACAACCGTTCATGACCTACACGCCACCATTCTTCGTCTGCTGGGGATCGATCATGAAAAAATGACATTTCGACATAATGGTATTGACCGACGCCTCACCGATGTCCACGGAGAAGTGATCCAACCTTTATTGGCATAACATTTTCGGACCACGGTCCTCAATCAGTTGGGTTCAATTGGGTCCAGCGCTCTAATGCTCTTTTCATGGATTCAAAAGCCAACTCATCTATCCTGACGTCTTTTGGGTTCAACCAATGAAGTCCTGCCACTTCGTTTGGATCCAATAAGGCCTTTGTGCGGCTGCAGGTTGCCGAGAAGAAAAAATCAAGCACGGGGTAGTTGATGCTCTTGTATAGATAAGTGTTTGGGAAACTGGCCAGGTACTCAACGTTCTCTACCTTCAGGCCCACCTCTTCCTTGATTTCACGCTCAAGCGCCAACTCGGCGATTTCGCCTGCATCAATGAATCCTCCCACAAAAGCTAATTTGCCCTTGGCTGGTTCTTGAGCGCGTTCGATAAACAATAGTTTTCCCTCATTGTTCAAGACCATACCAACAGCGGCAATCGTAGGATTGAAAAAGTAGGTGTGTGCGCAAGCGCTGCAAACAAAGCAAGGTCGTTCGATTGGAGGCTGCGCTTTTCCACACGACGGGCAAAATTTAAACGTCTGATAGGGCTTCACCAGTTCATTGTCTTCACATTCCCTGCCAACATCAAGCACATCACTTTTGTATTGAGTTATGAAATTGTGTTTTTTTGGTTTCTTTCCCAGGACATGCTACCTTTTTTCAATTAAGAGGCAGCTGGGCCAAACGCTTGATTTAGGTGTATGAAGATCATTTGCTATTTGTGAAGAGGCTGCTGGAGGCTTTTTGCGATTAAAAGAGCAAGATAATGCATAAATCATGTGCTCCTGACGTTTTGGCTGCTTGACAACGTCTTGTGGTCAGGGAGACACTTGTGGTTTTGATCCAATAAGAATTATGGCAGAGCCCAAGGTAAATGAACTCATGGAAAAAATCGTGTCGTTATCCAAGCGACGTGGTTTCATCTTTCAATCTTCAGAAATCTACGGAGGCATCAACGGGTTCTGGGACTACGGACCGCTGGGCGCTGAATTAAAGCGTAATGTCAAGGATCTGTGGTGGCAATCCATGACCCGCGATCGGGAGGATGTAGTAGGATTGGATGCAACCATCATCATGCATCCGAAGGTATGGGAAGCCAGTGGACATACATCTACCTTCAGTGATCCCATGGTCGATTGTAAAGATTGCAAAGGGCGATTCAGGGCAGATCAGGTTGATAATACCCCTTGCCTCAAGAAACCAAGTAAAATGGTGACAGAGTGTGGATCCGACAAGACGGAGCCGCGGGCATTCAATTTGATGTTCAAAACGTACGTTGGCCCCGTTGAAACAGAGGATAACGTCGCCTACCTTCGCCCGGAGACTGCCCAAGCAATTTTTGCTCAATTCAAGAACGTTTCTGATGTCTCGCGGCAAAAAATCCCTTTTGGAATCTGCCAAATCGGTAAAGCATTTCGGAATGAAATTAACCCTCGGAACTATACCTTTCGATCACGTGAATTCGAGCAGATGGAACTCGAATTTTTCATTAAACCCGACGAGATTGCGCATGCTCAGGGAGGGGCTCCAGCAGAAGAAGCCCCCACGGATTCACCCGAATCCAACTGGGGATGGAAACAGTGGCATGGCTACTGGGTAAACCAGCGTTTGAATTGGTATGAGAGCATTGGACTCCCTTCTGATTCCCTTGAGTTACACTGGCAGACGGACGACGAATTGGCCCACTACGCCCGTGCGACGGTGGACATCATGTTTAAATTTCCTTTCGGAGTTCAGGAATTGGAAGGTGTTGCTGCACGCTCCAACTACGACTTGACTCAACATCAGGAACACAGTGGTAAGTCGATGGAATATTTTGATGAAGAAGCCAAAACCCGCTACATACCGCACGTCATCGAGCCCAGTGCTGGTGTGGATCGAATGGTTCTGGCGCTGATTTGTAACGCATACCATGAGGCCATGATTCCCAATGCAAAAGGGGTGCTGGAGAAGCGCATCGTCATGCGATTCCATCCCAGCGTCGCGCCCATCAAAGTAGGCGTGTTCCCTTTACTTAAAAATAAACCGGAACTTGTTGAAAAAGCGAAAGCTGTATACGACCTGCTTAAACCTCATTTCAATTGTTTCTACGATGAAGCTGGGGCCATCGGTAAAAGATATGCACGTCAGGACGAAATAGGGACACCCTATTGCGTGACCATTGATTTCGATACTCTCGGAGAGAACCCGGATCTGTTGGATACCGTGACGCTGCGTGAACGTGATACCACCAATCAGTCGCGCGTCACGATTCAGGACCTGCTGGCAACTTTGAAATCGGGCCTTGGTTTGCCTTGATCCGGGAATCTCAATCACCCTCATCCCGAACATGGTTCAAAAGACAGGGATGATTTTCGGTTTTCCCGGTTCAGAGATTCGTCGCTCGACATTAAGTTGAGGATTATTAGTATAAAGGCTTGAAAAAGGCAGATACCAAGTCAGCTGTGAGCTCCTTGTTGATGGACTTGATATCCATCCCAAGTGTGAACCCTGCTTTTTGCTCGGACGATGCGTTAAACGGGGAAGAGCGTGTTGCGGAGATGCTTGCTCAGCATGGTGCCAAACTGGGATTGGATTTTAAATATCAGTTGGTGAAAGGCAAGCGCAGTAACCTTGTCTTGAAATACAAACCTTGTTCACGCCCCTGTCACCGCTTGCTGCTGGCACCCCACATGGATACGGTCGTTGCGGATGAGGCGCAATTAAACCCGCACATCAAGCAAGGCAGGATTTATGGACGAGGCGCCTGTGATACAAAAGGAAGTATCGCGGCAATGATGAATGCCCTTGCCCGGATCTCAGCCAGTCCTGACCGCCCCAGAAACACGGAAATCCATCTGGCATGTTTGGTGGATGAAGAATATGGCCAACTGGGCTCACGTGCTTTTTCAAAACGTAATAAGCCTTACGATCTGGCCATTGTTGGAGAGCCAACTTCCAACAAGATCGTGACCGCTCACAAAGGAGCCATGTGGTTTCATTTGCAAACGCGTGGATTGGCTGCTCATGGGGCCCGGCCGTCACTTGGTAACAATGCCATTCATTCGATGGCGAGTGCTGTTCAGTTTCTGGAACAGGATTATCGAGAACAATTAAACCGGCGCAGGCATCCTCTACTGGGACCCGCAACCATTAATGTGGGAACCATAAGTGGTGGTAAACAACCCAACATCGTGCCTGATGCTTGCTCCATCTCTGCAGACCGCAGGACGCTTCCTGGCGAAAGCAACGCTGCCATCGCAAGGGAAATACTAGCCGCCCTCAGAAAGAAAGGTATCAAAGCATCCCTGGATTACAGGCGGGATGCAGAATGTCCAGCGATGGAAACACAATCTGATCTGCCCTGGATTCAAAAATTAATGGCCCTGTCACGGCAGAAAAAACCTCTTGGTGTTGATTACTTTTGTGATGCTGCCTTCATTGCTCAAAACGGCACGCCTTGTATCGTTTTCGGACCAGGGAGCATTGATCAGGCGCACACCGCCGACGAATGGATCTCCATTCGCTCGCTCGAACATTGTGTTGAAAAATACTTGCAATTTTTCAGATCACTACCATGACTTCAAATTGCCCGATACTTTCAATCATAGTCGCGGCACCCCCTGATCAGGAAATCCTCCCATCGATTGAATCTCTCAGGGTATTGGATGTTCCAGAAGATTTTGCAGAGATGATCATTACTCGAGGTCGAATGCCTTCGATTCAGAGAAATGTCGCCGTAAGGCATGCCTCTGGGCAATGGCTTTACTTTTTGGATGACGATTCAATCCTCACCCCTCAGTCATGGGAAAGAGTAATGGATTGGCTTGGAAAGTCAGATGCAGAAGTTGTGGGGGGGCCCAATCTATGTCCAGAGGATGCCAGTTTTGTTCAAACAATTTTTGAAGTTTTACTAGGGAGTGCATTGACCTTTGGACCCAGTCGATCCAGGTATATGCCCATTGGAAAACAAAGGGCCAGCTCTGAAAAGGAGTTGATCCTCTGTAATCTATTGATACGAAAAAGTGCATTTGAGAAAGCGGGTGGATTTGATGAGGCTCTTTATCCGAATGAGGAAAATGCATTGATGGAATCCATTGCACATGAAGGGGGGCGCCTGTTTTATGACCCGGCACTCAGCGTTAAACGTTACCCCAGAAGTACCGTTGGAAGTTTTCTTTACATGTTGTACCGTTATGGACGCGGGCGGGCACAGCAATTTAGACGTCACCCCAGTTCGAGTTCACTGTTGAACATGGCTCCCGCTTTATTTCTCGTTTATACCCTTATAAATATTGGTTTGTTTGTTCCGGGGACGGTGCAGATTCGATCTTCCTTGGCGATGCTCATGCTCTTGCCTTTTCTTTTGTATGGACTGGCATTGCTGGGGCAAATGATGGTCAATATCAAATCGTTTGGGTTTCGAAAAAGTCTATTGGCTATGCCATTGATGTTGTTGTGTCATCTATATTATGGAACTGGTTTTTGGGTTGGATGTGTAAAAAATAGCGATCATTCCGACTCGGCATTCAATGCTTCCGAAGTAGTTATTGAAAAACTTCACATGACGAATCAGTAAACTTGAGACCTGATTAAAATGAGTTTTTTCCGTCAAAGTTCATGGATGATTTTTTGTAACACGCTTGCAGGTGTGCTGATGTTTGCTGTTCATTTTATAGCATTCGATATGCTCCCAAAAGATGGGGAGTATGGATTGTTTGCTGCTTTACTGGGGGTTTTGACCTTGATGATGAGTGCTACGCCAGGCATTCAAACAGTCTTTACGCATGAGACTGCCTCGGCGACCTCTGATTCGGAACGCCACAGGATGACCTGCCACGCCTTTGGTATCATTAAGCTTACCTTTGTCATATGGTTAGTAATCGTCATTGTGGTTGCTTTTTTTCACAAACCTATTTTTTCCTTTTATAAAATGGATCAAGCCTTGCCGCTGATCATTACCTTGCTGGCAGGCTTGCTTCTTCTCTGGCTACCTGTGTTCATGGGGGTGTTGCAGGGGGCTCAGCGGTTTTCATGGCTGGGTTGGTCACTGCTGGCAAATGGGGCAGGTAGGTTGGTATTCGTATTTCTGTTGATTATTCTTCTGGGAGCCTCTGCGCAATCTGTCATGTTGGGCGTGTTGGCAGGTGTCTTTATTGCTTTATTGATGGTTTACTCGGCAGCTCGCCCCCATCTTGTCAAACACAAGAGTATCACTTGCAAGTGGGGCAAGTGGTTGCGCGGTATTCTGCCGCTTGCTTTGGCTCCGATTGTTTTCCAAATGATGATGAGTGCGGATACCATATTCTTCAGGGCACTGATGTCCAAAACAGAGTCCTCCTATTATGCCATGGCAGGCACACTGGGACGGGGTTTGTTCATGTTGCTGGGCCCATTGGCAGGCGTAATGTTTCCAAAACTAGTGAAATCGCATCGCGAGGGGCAATCAAGTTCCATATTGATTTCAACCATGGCCGGAACCCTGCTTCTAGGCGGTGTTGTGTTCTGTTTCTTTCTCTGTCTTTCATGGGGATGGCCCTATTTGATAGATTACATGCGAGGGATGAAGGGTTCAGGCCTGTTCAATGGCTTTGCTCAACGTGTCATCAACAATGAGGTGGGGTTGTCGATGATGTTGGATTTATTGCCATGGTTCTCTGCAGCTATGCTTTTTCTTTCGTGCAGTAATGTGCTTCTTTCCAATTTGCTGGCACTTAAAAGGTATCGAGCCCTCTTTGTTCCGTTCATGGTGGTGTTGGCGTACCTGGGTAGCTTGATATTGATTCCCTCTGATGGAAAAGAACTCGTTCAACTCATTTTCCTCTTCAATATTATTCTTCTCTTGGTTTTAATCATTCTCGTGTGGAGGACAGGAACTTGGCAGATCAGGGTTGCCTTGTCCAATGATCAGCTGAATCCCAATGAATAGTAAACTGAGTGTTATCATTATCGAAGACTCTGAATTTGATGCTATCATCATGGCTGAGGTTCTTGAGCAGGGTGGGTATGATTTGGATTATGAACGTGTCGAAACATCGGATGAACTTCAAGAAGCTCTCTCTCATCGCGAATGGGATCTCATCCTTTCCGATTATAACCTTCCAGACTTCAGCGCTCCTGCTGCTCTTGAAATAGTCAAATCAACGGGATTGGATCTGCCGTTCATTATCATATCCGGAGGGATTGGTGAAGATGTGGCAGTAGCCGCCATGAAGTCTGGTGCGCATGATTATCTCATGAAAGGTCAGCTTGCTCGTTTGGTGGTAGCCGTCGAAAGGGAGCTGGGTGATGCCGCGACACGCAAAGCCCGCCAAAAAGCGGAGAGTGATCTCAGGGAAAACGAGCTTCGTTATCGTCTGCTTTGGGAAAATTCAACGGATGGTGTTGTTCTTATGAATGAAGAAGGCAGTATTCTTTTCGCGAATCCTGCTGTTTCTCAATTGTTTGGGCATTCTGCCGAGGCTCTGTTGGGTAAGGATTTATCGATGTTATTATCTAACGGTAAAGACTTGGGGTTCGATGGTAATAACAACCTTTCCAATTCAGCTTACGGTCAATTGTTGGAAGTGGTAGGCAACCGACAGGATGGTTCCTGTTTTCCTTTGGAAATCAGTTGCAGCAGCCTGGAAATGCACGGCCGTTTGATGATAGCGGCTTTTCTGCGTGATATTACCGAGCGCAAGCAGGCACAGCTTGAGTTGGAAGTCCATGAAGAAAGGTTGCAAACGGCAAGGGAAATTCAACAATGGATGTTTCCCAAGGTGCCACCCAATATCGAAGGTTATGACATTGCCGGAGTCTCCTTCCCTGCAGAAGCAGCCGGCGGCGATCACTTTGATTATCTTCCCATGACACGGGGGCGATTAGGCTTGGTAGTGGCTGATGTCGCAGGCCATGGAATTGGTCCGGCATTGCTCATGTCTGAGGCGCGCGCGTATTTGAGAATACTTGCTCTGAACCGTGAGGAGACTGGAGAAATTCTCACGCGAGCAAATACCGTGTTATCCGATGATTTGAGTTTTGAACGTTATATTACGGTGGTGCTTATTTGTCTCGAGCCAGAGAGTCGTCAGCTCACATTCAGTAATGCAGGACATCCGGCTGCTCTGGTGATCAATGACCGGGGGCAAGTAAAAGCTCATTTGAAGCGCAACGGCGTTCCTCTTGGAATCCGTAGTAAAACAGCCTACTCAACGTCTGATTCCCTATCTCTGGATTCTGGAGACTTGATATTCCTTTATACCGATGGATTCGATGAAGCCATGGCCGAAGATGAATCATTTTTCGGTACAGACAAAATCGTGGAGATCCTCCATCAATTTCGAGCATTACCTTCCCGGGACATTCTTCAGGAACTCTACGAATCCGTTGATGAGTTCACTGGGGCACAACCTCAAGCCGATGACTTGACCGGTATTCTGGTAAAGGTTAGTTGAAGCTGACCCTCTGCAGCTCTTGAGCTTGATGGTATGATCAACAAATCAAAGACCAGCTCTTTTTGTCCCATCTAAAAAATACTGCCTTGCTGGAAATAAAAAGAGCCCGGGATATCCCGGGCTATCTCTTGAGAGAATCTGAAAAAAAAACTTCAGCCCCCAACCTCAGCGCGAGCTTCAGCAGCGAGAGGTGTGCTTAGATAGCGTTCTCCGGTGGAACACGCTACGGTGACGATTGTCTTGCCCTTGTTTTCAGGACGCCTTGCGACTTCCAATGCAGCCACGACATTTGCACCTGTACTGATCCCCCCCAGGATACCTTCTTCTTTTGCAATTCGGCGAGCCATGGCAAAGGCATCATCATTGCTGACTTTGATACATTCGGCAATTTGTTGGTTCCCATTTTCGTCCTTCAAATGAAGATTGCCGGGAATAAATCCAGCACCCGTACCCTGGATCTTGTGTGGGCCAGGTGTCAGATCTTGTCCTGCCAGAGTTTGGCTGATGACTGGTGAATCACCGGGTTCCACGGCGATTGCCTGAAAAGCAGGTTTTCTGGGCTTGATGACCTCGAGACAGCCTGTAATGGTTCCGCCAGTTCCCACACCTGCTACGAATATGTCTATGCCTCCATCGGTGTCCTCCCACAGCTCTTCGGCTGTCGTTTTGCGGTGGATTTCAGGATTTGCCGCATTTTCAAATTGCTGAGGAATCCATGCATTGGGGGTTTCTTCGGCAAGTTCCTTGGCCTTTTCAATCGCTCCCTTCATGCCTTTGGGCCCTGGGGTTAATACCAACTTGGCGCCAAGTAATGCCAAAAGAGTGCGGCGCTCAACAGACATCGTTTCCGGCATGGTCAGGATGAGTTGGTATCCTTTGGAGGCTGCCACGAAGGCTAATGCAATGCCAGTGTTTCCACTCGTCGGTTCAATGATGATCGTGTCTTTTGTCAACACTCCCTGACTTTCAGCATCTTCGATCATGGCCATTCCAATGCGATCCTTCACACTTCCCAATGGATTGAAGAATTCGCATTTGAGGAGGATGTTTGCATCCACTCCTTCGGTCACGCGATTGAGTCGTACCAAAGGGGTCTTTCCAATGGTTTGAACGATATTGTCGTAAACTTTTGACATAATTAACCTACTATAAGTGAAATTTGGTACAAATCGTATTTTTTCTCGCACGGGAGTCAATCTTCAAAAAATCAAACTGTCTTAGCTCGAAAAAATGGAAAGAACTTTTTCCCTTCATCAAATATGGACATGATATGGGATTTCGATTTGATTGGAGGAATGAAAGTACTCTTCATTCATGCCCATTTTGATGATTATGAGTTTACGGCAGCGGGTCTCTTTGAAGTGTGGCGAAGGCGGTTGGGTAGTGACTTTTCAGCCAAAGTTATTGTGTGTACGGATGGTCGTGCTGGGCATCACCTTCTTTCCACGGAAGCAACAACGCGAACACGCATTGCCGAGCAGGAAGCCTCAGCTCAGGTGGGAAAGTATGCTTTCGAATGTCTGCGTCTTCCAAACGGAAGTATTCCACGCGAAGCTTGCCTGCTGGTTACACGCGATCTACTTGCTGCGCTCTGGAAAGCGATTCGTGATTTTGAACCGGATTATCTTTTCTGTCCTCCTTTGCCCGCTGATGCTCTCGCAGGTGTGCATGTTGATCACGTCTCCGTTGCCGAGGCGGTGAGGAAAGTAGCCTACATGATCAATGTGCCCCATGCTTTTCTTGAGGAATATCCATCAAGTGAAACCGAACCCAAATCTTGCAAAGTGCCAGTTATCTTGAATACCTACGACGCATACATGGCGGGAGCCAACCATCCTGACTTCGTCGTTGATGTTGAGGAGGCATTTGAGTCCGTCTGTAAGATGACCTGGTGTCATCAAAGCCAAATCATGGAATGGTTGCCATGGGTAGGGCGCCATAAATTGGACGTTCCTGAATCATTTGAGGCTTGGAAAGTGATATTAAAACAACGGTTGGCCAGACAAAATAAGGAATTGGGTTTGAATGGCGACCGAGCAGCAGAGGCGTTCCTTGTCACTGCGTGGGGGGAGGTTCCAAGTAGATTACAAATTGTAAAAGATTTCCCGGAGATTTATCCAGAGGCGAGTCGGTTTGAAAACCTGTCGCGATTTGCCTCAGCGCATCACGATGATTAAAAGAAATAGACCAACTATTGACGACTGATCGAGTTTCTTTCAGGATTTTCCCCATCTCATGAACAGATTCACGTCAGTCTTAAAAATGGCCTGCTACTTTTGTATGACGGGCATCCTATCCCATTCAGCGATAGCTGCAAAGCATGTTTCTGGGCTCGGGCGCCCCAACATCATTGTCATGATGGTCGATGATATGGGTTTCTCCGATATTGGTTGCTACGGTGGAGAAATTCAAACACCCCACATAGACGCTCTTGCTCGCGGTGGATTGCAGTTCACACAATTTTACAATACCGGGCGCTGTTGTCCTACTCGCGCGAGTTTACTAACGGGATTGCATCCGCACCAGACGGGTATTGGTCACATGACTGAGACCCCGGCAGGCCCCAGCCCCATGAGTGATCATCCTTACCAGGGTTATCTCAATGAACAATGTGTTACTCTGGCGGAGGTTTTGAAAAAAGCTGGTTACTCCACCTTGATGACCGGTAAGTGGCATTTGGGTTATCACGACAAGAATAATTGGCCATTACAGCGAGGGTTTGAAAAATACTTCGGGATTATCTCAGGGGCTTCCCATTTTATGAATCCGCAACCACCACGAGGCTTAACCTACATGAATGAGCCGGTTTTACCTGGTCCCGGATTTTACACAACGGATGCATTCACGGAGCATGCAATGCAGTTCATTCGTGAATCGACGACAGAAGACAATGAGCAACCTTTTTTTCTCTATCTGGCTTACAATGCACCTCATTGGCCTCTTCACGCGAAGTCAGACGATCTTGCCAAATACGAGGGTAAATATCGTGGGGGATGGCATGCCTTGATGGAGAAGCGGCTAGAGAAACAGCGTGCGATGGGATTGATTGATCCATCCTGGCAAGCCGCACCGCACGAAGGTCCGGAGTGGGGCGCATTGGATGAAAAAACGCGACACCTGTTGGATTTGCGTATGGCGGCCTATGCTGCTTGCATTGATTCGGTGGATCAGAATATCGGTCGTCTGGTTGCGTTCTTGAAGCATCAGCAGTTGTATGAAAATACATTGCTGTTCTTCTTATCCGACAACGGTGCTTGTCAGGAAGGTGGAATCCTTGGAAGTGGATCTGAATTGGAAGTGCGAGATCCACTTTTGAGTCATGGAACCGCGGGGCCACGCTGTGGTCAGGCCTGGGCCAACGCATCCAACACCCCTTTCAGGTATTATAAGCATTTTGTGCATGAAGGAGGGATGTCTACCCCGCTGATTGCCCATTGGCCTGCTGGTATTCCATGGCATCTGCGTGGATCCTTTGTTCGGCAGATGGGTTTTTTACCAGATTTCATGCCTACGCTTATTGAGTTAGCTCAAACCCAATACCCAGTTGAACGAGCTGGTGTGAGACTGCATCCTCTGGCAGGTAAATCACTGCTGCCCTTGCTTCAAGGGGAGCAAACCCCAGTGCATCAGGAACCAGTCTACTGGGAACATGAGGGCAATCGGGCCATGCGCGACGGGAAATGGAAACTCGTTTGGTCGGGGAAAGGTCCTTGGGAGTTGTATGATATGGATGCTGATCGTACGGAGATGCATGACCTCTCATCAAAGGAACCTGAGCGCTTACGCAAAATGATCGGGCGCTGGGAGTCATGGGCGAAAGGCGTCGGAGTGAGCTTTCCTGAACCCATTAATTATTACAAGGCATACAAACAGTCTCAGGGCAATCAATGACAATGCCCCCTAGGGAATTATTTTGACACGTTTGTTTCCTGACACACGAAGTATCCGGAATACAGTTATTTTATCACACAGCAGACGTTTATATTCCCCATACCTGGCTTTGCTTTCATTCTTTTAAAGGACAGTGGGGTGGACCACAGCGGGCTTGGAGTCTGATGTTGATCATGTTGGGCGGGTGTCGGTGGAGATTCTTCTGCGAATCGAACTTGAGTAGGATTTCGAAGGGGCCACATTCAGGAGAAGGATCTTAGGCAAATGTATGCCGAACGTTTGTCAAATGTCTCCCATGTCTATTGGGGGGTTTTCGCAGAGCCGTTTCGAAAGCAAAGAGAAACGTCCTTTTTTTTCCTCCCTTTAGACAAAATGGAATGCGTTGCTTTCCATCCTGTATGGTGGGGAAGGCCCGATTCCGAATTCAAGGGACTGTGATTTAACCGTCGGAAATCGTAATCGCTATGACTGCTGTCACAGGAGTCGAGCTGATCGGGAATTGATCAACAACGCTTATCCCATTTTTCGACTATACATCGATAAAGGGTGAAGACCCGCAGCTGGTATTTGATCACTGCTTCATCAATGTTAATCCAAAAATAGAAAACAATGAAGATTCCACTACTTATGCTTGCAACAATAATCGGCCTTGGCTCGACCGTCCTGGCCCAGGTGGTTGATGATCTTTTGGAGTTGCCGCCTGTAGTCGTGACACCTTCGCGCAGTGCGCGTCCATTGTTTGATGCTCCCAATTCAGTAGCCCTCATTTCCAATGATGAGCTTGAACGCAATATGTATCGCACCACACCTCAAATCTTACGGGATACGCCCGGTATTATGGTTCAGGAAACCTCCCCGGGACAGGGCTCACCTTTTATTCGTGGTTTTACCGCTTTCAGGAATATCTTCTTGATTGATGGGGTGCGTTTGAATAACTCCGTATTTCGCGATGGGCCCAATCAGTATTGGAATTCAGTAGACCCGCTGTCCATGGAATCCGTTGAAGTTCTCAAAGGCCCAGGTTCCGTGCAATATGGGTCAGATGGTGTGGGAGGTGTCGTCAGTGTAAATACGCTTTCACCCTCCCTATATGGTGACGGTTTTGAATATGAGGGGCGTGCTTATTACCGTGTGAGCAGTGCTGAGAATTCCCATATGGTTCGGGCCGAATCACAAGCGGCACTCGATCAGAGGACGGGGGTGATTGCCGGGGTATCTTACAAACAATTTGGTAGTGTGGTTGCAGGTGGTGGCGCGGGCACGCAAGATGGAACTGGATATGAAGAATGGGATTTCGATCTTAAATTCGAACATCACATCAATCCCCATCATACGTTTCTTCTGGCCTATCAGAATGTGGAGCAAAACAATGTGCCCAGGACTCACAAGACCATCAATGGTATCAGCTACAAGGGATCTGCTATTGGAAGCGAAATTCACCGTGATAGTGACCAGCTTCGTCGGTTAACTTATATTCAATGGCACGCGCATGACCTCGATGGCTTTGTCGACAGCATGCAAACGAGTTTATCCTGGCATGTTCAGGAAGAGCTGCGCGATCGCTTGCGCTCCAGAGGGCGGCAGGATTATCAGGGGTTTGATGTCGACACGTTTGGCTTCTTCAGCCAGCTCCAAAGTGAGACCCCCTTCGGTGATCTCTCCTATGGGGTAGATTATTATCATGATGAAGTGGATAGTTTTTCATCCAGAAATCCTATCCAGGGCGCGGTAGGTGATGATGCGTCTTATGACCTTGCCGGAATCTTCGCCCAGGACACGATCGATCTGAGCGAGCGATGGAACTTCAGTCTCGGAGGGCGTTTTACCTATGCGGGTGCAAATGCCGGCAAAGTGGAAGATCCTGTATCGGGTAATCAAGTTTCAGTGGATCGTGATTGGGGCAACGCGGTGGGTAACGCAAGGTTGGTTTACAAGGTCAAACCTGATACATGGAATATATTTGGTGGCATTGCTCAAGGTTTCCGTGCTCCCAACCTGACGGATTTGACTTCTCAAATCGACACCGGAGCGAATGAACAGGAAATTCCCGCCATCTCACTGGAACCCGAGAAATACCTGACCTACGAAATTGGGACCCGCGTGAATTATCAAAGATTTTCTGCTGAGCTTGCAGGTTTCTACACGGACGTCAATGACATGATCAATCGCTATCCAACGGGTGTTGTCACTGCGGACGGTAAAACCGAAGTGGGTAAAGCCAACGTCGGAAACGGTTTTGTTACAGGGATTGAATACGGTATGGCCTACGAGATTCATCCCGAATGGACTTTGTTTGGAAACGTTACCTACATGGATGGCGAAATCGATGTGTTTACTGGACCCGGACCTGTTGCAAGCGCCGAGTATCTAAGTCGAGGCATGCCATTATCTGGTCAGGTCGGTTTGCGCTGGATGAGTGAACAAAGACGCTTCTGGGCTCAAATCAGAGGGGTTTTATCAGCGACCGCTGATCACCTTTCCTCGCGTGATCGACGTGACACCGAGCGCATTCCTCCCGGGGGTACGCCCGGGTATGAACGGATCGATCTTAAAGTTGGTTGGAAAATTCACACAAACCTCACACTAACAGGAGCCATCGAGAACATTACCAATCAAAATTACCGAGTCCATGGTTCTGGAACCAATTCACCCGGGCGTAATTTCATCGCAGCGCTTGAGTCACGGTTCTAAAACACAGCTAACCTCCATCTGTCAGAGCAGTCACTAGATCATCGCACCAGCAGGAGCTATTTTTTTGATAGTTTTGCATTTTTCATAAAATGCCTGCATTGTTTATCAGAATGATTGGCTGTTACACATCTCTCACGCTACAGCAATTTCGGTCTTTTGGACAGACATTGCTTTGTGCTATTGCCTTTTTGCTCTGCTCTTCTTCCAGAATCGTGGCGCATCCTATTTCCATGAGCACGGCAGTGGCTGATATCTATCAAGATCGCGTCCAAGTTGAGTTACGAATTCTCACTGAAGATTTGATGTTTTATCACTCCATTGAAGCGGACGGGGATCAGTTGTTGTCGAGAAAAAATCTGCTTGAAGCAGCTGAAGCACACCGCGCGTTTTTGAAGAAGTATTTTCGGGTGCTCGACAAGACTGGCCAGACTATTGAAGGAAATTTCACGCGGGTCGATACTCAGGAAATACCCGAGGAGGGTGTCCGCCTGGATCAAGTCATGGAAGTCGGTGTGTTTTACGAATTTCATATTCTTTTGGAGGAAATTCCCCAATACCTGACCTTCACTCAGAATTTCGGGGGCGATGATTCTCCTGTGCCGGCCGTGATGGATTTGATCATGCTTCAGAATGGAGCTCGCCTGGACTTTCCTGTTCAAATAGGTCCTAGATCTCCACACTCAGTAGCCATCGATTGGGAAAATCCCCCCAGAAATGACCGTATGTATTGGAGAGAGCGTCGTGACTTGATGAAAAAACGCCGCGAAGAGCTTCTTGGAATCACGAGCTACAGTTCTACCTACGCTTACATTTATGTGGAACCTTTTGAAATACGCTTTGAAATTCTTGTGCCATTGTTGACCTTGGAGACGTGGATGCCGATGGAAAGAAAGGAAAAAGATTTTCTCAGCGTTGAAGAACAGGAAGGTTTAAGGAATCCGCTTGAGAAATTCATCAGGAGCCATTGTGAGGGCCTTGTAGATGGTATCGAGGTTGTTCCTGTTCTCTCTCATCTTGATTTTTTCAGTTTGGACATTCGAGATTTTGCGAGCCGATCTGAGCCCCGTTCCATAGGTATGCAGAACGGCCGTGCAGGGATCATCATGACCTTTAGTACGAAAGGTAAGCCCGCATCCGCTTCCATAGAGTGGAGTGGTTTCAATGATTATACTCCCATGCTCAATACCATGGTTTACATGATGGATGGAACGGGGGAGCGCCATTTTTTTACGGAAAATGAACCTCGGTGGAATTGGCAAACCAAGGAAGAAGGTCTTGGAGAAATTGCCTGGCTCACCCTGCCTCAAGCTCCTCAGCAGGCTGTGCTTTCCGTCTCTCCTGTTTCAATGACTCTGGCTGGGGTCGCTGGGCTTTTTTTACTGATCGGGTCAGCGGGGCGTAAGCGAGCCGCACTATGGAGCGGGGTGACTGCCTTGGTTGCTGCTGGAATAGTCTGGCCAGTGACGGTTGTTGAGATCAGTCATCCCTGGGAAAAAATAAACCCTCCCTCGATTGATCAGCAGAAGATGATCACAGAAGCCATGCTGAAAAATGTGTATCGAGCTTTTGATTATCAGCAGGACGAGCAGGTATATGACGCGTTGGCTCGCAGTGCCAGCGGAACTTTTTTGGAAAACTTGTATCTTCAAATTAAAAAAGGTCTGATTGTTCAAGAGCAGGGTGGTGCGCGTTCTCATGTGCGGGAGGTGCGATGGGGCTCTGCTGCATCTGTGACCTCAGATTCATCAGAAGCTGCTTTTGAGCTTAATATTCGATGGGAAGTCACAGGCACAGTCGAGCACTGGGGGCACATCCATACACGGCAGCATGCTTACGATGCTTTGATTCAAATCGTTGCGGAAGATGGCCAATGGAAAATCGGTGGAATGGACGTGACATCTGAAGAACAATTGAAGTCCTCAACAGGTTTGCGCAATGCTGCTTGACATATTTTCCTTTTGTAAGATTCAACTCCATGGGATAAGGAAGACACGATGAGTGGGCGACTGGCCAAAATTGACCGGAAGACGGGTGAAACGCATATCCGTTTGAAATTGAATATCGATGGAACAGGGGATTACCGCATTCAAACCGGTATTCCATTTTTCAGCCATATGCTGGATTTATTTGCACGGCATGCTGTGCTGGATCTTGAGCTGGAATGCGATGGGGATATTGATGTCGATGGGCATCACACCGTCGAGGATTGCGGTATTGCACTTGGAGAAGCCTTTTTAAATGCTCTTGGAGATAAAAAAGGCATCCGGCGCTATGGTTTTGGATTTGATCCTAAAAACCCCTTCACCGGTGAATCTTACGTTCCCATGGATGAGTGCTTGGCACGCTGTGTGATTGACTTCAGCGGGCGCCCTTACATGGTATGGAAAGGGATGGATGGCATGGGGATGAAGTGCATCACGCAAGAAGAGAAAAACCAAGACATGTCATCTCGCTTCAGGTTTGGCCTTGCTAGAGAGTTTTTTCAGGGTTTTACGAACGCTGCGAAATGTAATCTCCATTTGGAGCTTCTTTATGGAGAAGAACCCCACCATGTTGTTGAGGGTCTCTTCAAAGCCTTCGCAAAAGGCGTCGACTTTGCTTGTGCGCACGACCCTCGCATCAGTGATCAAATTCCAAGCACCAAAGGTAAGCTTTAATTTTTACTGAATATTGGTTCAATCTCGAACGTCCCTTCAATGTCTGCAGATTCTTCATTCGAAGACCGTGAAGAAACGGAAGTCGTTTCCGCTGCCAAAACAGGTGATGCGGTCGCCTTCGAAGAATTGGTTCGCAGGCACGGTGACAAAATATTTCGTCGAGCTTTGAGCATGATGAGAGATGAGGACACGGCTCTGGATATGGCTCAGCTTGCCTGGATCAAAGCATGGAATCGATTGTCGCAGTTTCATGGTGACAGCAGCTTTGCAACCTGGATGACTCGAGTGACTATCAATGTTTGCCTGGATCACATTCGCAAAGCCAAGCGATGGAAATTTGCCGAATCCATCGAAGAAATGGATGAAAACTCGGGTGGAGTTGAGCGAAAGTTACCCATTGTGGAAACAAACCCGGCGGAAGGGCTCGAGCGGGAAGAATTAAAGAAGACAATTGACAGAGCGCTTGCTCAATTGAGCGAAGGGCACCGGGCAGTCATAGTGATGCACACTTTTGAAGAAATGGCATACAAGGAAATTGCTGAATCGATGGATTGTTCCATTGGTACCGTGATGTCGCGATTATTTTATGCGAGACGAAACTTAGCTTCCATACTTAAACGGATGTTAGAGGAGGACAGTCAATCATGAACGAAAAACTGGTAATTCAAATTCAAGCGTATCTGGACGGAGAACTATCCGCAGAAGCCAGGCTGCAATTGCTGGCAAGGTTGGAAAAAGATTCGGAGGCTCGCGAACTATGTGATTCCCTGAAAGCTGAGCAAGGTTTTTTGAAAGATGTTGGGGAGAAAGACCATGAATTACCTGTGGCTCATTCATATTTCTGGAAAGCCATTTCCGATGAAATACAGCCTCATTCATCTTCCCGGAACCAGGCAAGGCATAAACAGACTGCTGGTGCTTTCCAGCGATGGTCGGCATGGCTTGTTCCCGGTGGTGTTATTGCATGCATCGCATTGGTGGTGTTTCAGAAAGGTCTTCTTGACGATGTCTTGGATGGCATTAAGTCTACCGGCAAGAAAGCCGCACGGAGAGCGCCCAGTTTCCATGAAATTGACAGCCAGCAGCAGAATGCAGGATTTATCTCCTTCCGCTCTGAGTCCGAGGGCGTATCTGTAGTCTGGATTAGTAATTATTAGGCTTTTCCATTTGCTCAATCGTATTAGAAAGATTATTACATATTTCAATATCAAGCCTATGAAAGTGCGCGATTTATCAAAGCCTAAATTTAGTCCAGCCACTCAAATACTGGGGCTGGCGCTCATGGTCTTTTGGTTCGCTGCTCCGGTATTACAGGCAGCTGAAACGCTCAAATTATCCGCAAGACTTGTTTGGGGTACGAACCGCGATAAATCTGCTGACGACGAACTCAAGGCCATGACGCCGAAGCTCAAGTCGAAGTTTGTCAATATTTTCAAGTGGAAGGATTATTACGAAATATCCAAAAAAACTTTCCAATTCCCCAAACACGAGGGCAAGCAGGTACGCATGAGCAAAAAGTGCGAAATCATCATGAAACTTCTGGACAAAGATACATTGCAGGTTCAGGTCATTGGTGAAGATCAATTACAGCGCACTGTGAAGCACCCCTTGAAGCCTATCCTCAATGACGGGGATCTCTTCGTTGTTGGAGGTGATGACAAAGACAGTTATGGCGATGCATGGTTCCTAGTCATCACTCATCCAGATCTTGATAAAGAGCAGAAGAAAGAGAATTAATCACTCTCGATCTCTATTTTTTCGAACCCAATGCCTTCTGGAACTTTTTTTTCGACCTGACCTCCCTTATTTCAATTCAAGCAAAACCCAAGTAAGCTCTGGATGACATTATATCCTTGGCATTTGGTCCTGAAATGTGCTTCATTTTCCTAAGTCATCCGGAACTTCATTTCTCATGTTTTTTGGGAGATCTTAAAGTTTGATTTTGATTGGAAAATTATGATTTTGAATATTTGCAACAAACCTTCAATCTGGCACCTTCTCCTGTTCCTCCTCTTTTCACCTAGACCTGCGCAAGCTTTGTCTATTGAGATGGCTACTCAGCCAGGGAAAATGAAATATGATGTAGAAGTATTCGGTGTTCGTCCTGGTGAGCAGGTGCGTTTGACTTTCTTGAATAACGACGAAATGCAGCACAATCTCCTCATACTCCAAGGTAAGGAGGGAATCACACTAAAGGTTGCGCAGATGGCATGGGCGCTTGGTCCTGGAGCTGTTGAGAAGGAATTTGTGCCTGATATGGATGAAACGGTGCTTGCTCACACCAGAGTGCTCAATCCAGGCGAGAATCAGACATTGAGTTTTCAAGCTCCTGAAAGTGAAGGTAAATATCCATATGTCTGCACCCTTCCTGGCCATGCTTTCTCCATGAAAGGAATAATGGTCGTGACCTCTGACCCTTCCTCCGTGACGGATGTTCAAGTGGAAGAAAAAAAGCTTTCCAACGATGCATTTGTCCTTAGACCGCATCACAAGTCACTGGTGAAGCGAGCGTTTGTTCAAGATGGTCCGCCGCGCGCCATCAGTGTTGGTATCCCTGGAGGGATCAATTTTTGTTTTGATGCTGAATCCTGCATGGTTGCCTTTGGTTGGTTTGGCCCTTTCCTTGACATTGGGCCTGATTGGGGGCGAAACGCCGGACAGCGAGGTGGTGGTTCAGTAAATGTTCTGGGAGAGCGCTTCCAGTCTGGACAGATCATGTTTCCAATACGTATAGGGGGTAAGCACATTACACCACAAGTGAGTTTCAAGGGGTATCAATTGCGTGGTAAGGAAACTCCTGTCTTTGAATTTACGGTCAACGGAGCCTGGGTAAAAGAAACTGTTTCGGCTTCTGAAAAAGGAATTGGCCTGACCTATTCGTTTGAAATGGACCCAGGTCTCGTAACCCCTATCTTTGTTTACCTTGATCGATCCAATGCTGAAGTTGAGGCATCACACGGTAAGTGGGATGGGAACTGGTTGAAGATTGAGCCTGAAAACATTGCTTCTTTTTCAATTTCCCATTATCGACAACCCTAAACCCTAACTGACTATGCGTTCCAAGATTTCCATGAATCTCAAATTAACTTTTTCCCGATTGAGTACGGTTCTGGCAATTGTATGCTCCAACTCTCTCCTTGAAACTTCCAATGCAGCAGCTCATGCGCCAGCGGGCTACATCGTGGAAACATTGGAAATTCCAGAAGGAGTTACTTTGGGGGTCGGTGGTTTGGCGTTTGCCCCGGACGATGCACTGTTCGTGACCTCACGGGAAGGTCAGGTCTGGCGATTAAAAGACGATCAATGGAGTCTTTTTGCAGATGGACTGCATGAAGTGCTTGGTATCTACATTGACCCTGTTACATCTGAGGTCTGGGTCATGCAGCGCCCTGAGTTAACCAAGTTAATCGATGAGGATGGCGACGGAAGCGCTGATGTATTCAGGACAGTCAATGCCGATTGGGGATTGACGGACAATTATCATGAATATGCATTTGGTATTGTGCGTGATTCCGGCGGGAATTTTTACGGAACACTCAACACCAGCTTGAGCTGGAAAGGCTGGGCAGGCAGTTCTAAATGGGACGTTGGACGCGTTCATGATGGTAAGATGGGGAGGGCTACTAAATACCGCGGCTGGTCCTTCCAAATTACACCTGACGGCCGCTTTGTCCCGTGGTCTTCTGGGATGCGGTCTCCTGCAGGTATCGGCATGAACAGGCATGAAGAAATTTTTTATACGGATAATCAAGGAGACTGGAACGGTTCTTCCACCTTGCAGCATGTGGTTAAAGGACGCTTCCATGGTCACCCTTCCTCATTGATGGACCATCCTGATTTTCAAGGTAAGGATCTGAATGCCATCCCAGTTGAAACTTACGATGAGTTGAGAACCCCTCCCGCCGTATTCTTCATTCATGGGGATCTTGCAAATTCACCTGGAGAACCTGTCTTCAATGAAACGGGTGGACAGTTTGGCCCTTTTGAGGATCAGGTCTTCGTAGGTGATCAATCACGCTCTAATCTAATGCGTATTTATCTGGAAAAAGTTCAGGGTGAATACCAAGGTGCTATTTTCAATTTCATTGATCCCATGCAAACTGGAATTGTTCGAAATCAATTTGATAAAAATGGAGTGCTTTATGTTGGTCAGACAGGGCGCGGATGGCGGTCGGTCGGCAGTGAAATATTTGGCTTGCAAACTGTGCGTTGGGACAGAAGAACCACACCTGTTGAAATGCATTCGATCCGTTTAACAACAACAGGGTTTGAGATACGGTTTACACAACCCATGGACGAAACGCTGCTGAGAGATGTAAATCAATTTTCAATTCAACATTGGAAATATCTTTATCGTCCGGAATACGGTTCCCCCAAGGCAGATAAAACGAAAGTTACACCCGCTAATGTGAAGGTATCCCACGATGGGATGAGGGTGCGCTTTGATGTGCCTTTGCTGACCGGTAGAGTATACGAATTCAAGGCTCTGGGTATGAAATCCAAATCAGGTGGTGATCTGACTAATCCGATTGGATGGTATACCTTGAACCATCTGAGATTGAATGATACCAGATAGAGGTCAGTCTACCTTTGCCATACGAGCAGGGCTGTTTTTCTTGCCAATCAACGGATTTCTTCAAGCATGCACTGAGCGTGTTTGATGTCCTTCTTTATTTGTGATTTCAGTGAATCAACGTCAGGAAAACGACGTTCTCCCCTCAGTCTTCCCTTGATTTCCAGTCCGATGCGTTTGCCATAAAGGTTCATCTCAAAATCCCAGAAATGAGCCTCCACCTGAAGCTTGGGCTCAGTATGGTTGAGAGTTGGTCGTTTCCCTATATTCAAAACTCCATCGCGTTCCTGACCTTCGATATTGCAAGTGATGGCGTATACGCCCAGAGGCGGAAGTGCGAGTTGCTGGCAGTCCAGGTTTGCGGTTGGGAAACCTAGTTTTCGGCCAAGTCCATCTCCCGAAATGACCTGCCCCATGAGGGAGTAAGGCCTTCCGAGTAATCTCGAGGTCATTTCGATATCTCCAGATTGAATTAAATGCCTGATGCGCGTGCTGCTGACCAAGTCTTCCCCATAATGAAGAGGAACTTTCCCTTCTACCTGAAATCCGTGATCTTTTCCGCATTCTTTGAGAAGATCTACATTGCCCTGTCGCTGACAGCCGAAGGAGAAATTGGACCCAACACTTATTCCTGATAAATGACGCGTATAATGCCTGATTTTCTCCACAAAATCTTCTGCGGACATTTGACTCAAGCGCTTGTCAAAAGGAATCATCCACGCAATATCCACACCGATTGATTCGAGGAGTGCTTGTTTGTAATCAGTCGGATAAATAAGTTTGGGTGATCGGTCGGGAGTCAGTAGCGCTGCGGGGTGGGTCTGAAATGTAAGGACGACGGAGAGCCCTTTTGTAGATCTGGCCTGGTCGATGAGGTGTTTCAGGACCGACTGATGACCGAGATGTAAACCGTCAAACATTCCGATAGCACAAAATACAGGTTGTTCCCCTGTAGGTAATGCCTCGAAGTGTTGAATAGTTTTCATGCGCATCGCTACACGTTCTGCCATCATGGCCTTGCTGCATTGGCGAGGGAGGGGGCTAGTAAGGATGCTATCAATGATCCCATATCGCACGCAAGAATATCATCCAAACGTATCGCTGCCTCGATCTTAAAATTTCCGGAAACAGTGCGCCGGAGCGTTTTCAAGTGGGCGCCACAGCCGATGTTTTGTCCAAGATCCTGCGCCAGACTTCGAACGTAGGTGCCTTTTGTGCATGCAACCTCAAATTCGCATTCTGGTCGTTGATAGGTTTTGATTCGGAAGTAATAAATGTGAATGAGCCGAGGAGGTCTTTCCACTTCAATTCCCTTGCGTGCTAATTTGTAGAGAGGGACACCGCCTCTTTTGATGGCAGAAACCATGGGGGGGATTTGCATCTGATCCCCCTTGAAATCCTGGGTAAATTCATTGAGTCGCTCTGTTGATAGATCGGGGATGTCTTTTTCGGCGACGGTTTCCCCATCGATATCATAACTGTTAGTTTCTCGCCCAAGCTCAATGATTCCCGTATAAACTTTATCTTCTCCCATGAGTTTTTCGGAGAGCTTGGTGGCTTTGCCCAACACTAGAATCAAAAGACCTGTCGCATTTGGATCCAGTGTTCCGCAGTGTCCAACCTTCTTGATTCCAAACCTTTTTCTTACCGCATCGACAACATCATGTGAAGTCATGCCCGAAGGCTTGTCTACCAATAGAATTCCATCCGGAGTGGCATTTTTAACCATCTGAAAATTTACTGTTTTTAAATTAGGGGTGATTATTCTTCTGGAGAGAGGGTCTTGAGAGCTTTTCGAATGGCCGAGATGACCTTTCGCTGAACAGAAAGTTGACTGCCTTCAATACGCGCTCCTGAAGCCGCTTTGTGGCCTCCACCGCCAAAGAGCTTGGCAATTTCATTCACATTGACATCAGGATGTTTCGACCTAAGGCTTATTCGCGTTTCACCGGGTTCTACCTCTTCAAAGAGGCACGCTACCACTACAGGTTCTATGGCCCGAATGTGATCGATCAATCCCTCCGTATCTTCTCTGGTTGCTCCGGTCTTGGAGTAATCAGATTTCTTTAGCCAGAGGTATGCAATCTGGTTCTCATCCGTTAACTTGAACTGGTTGTAAACTCTTCTCAGGAGACGGACTCGAGACAGCGAGTAGGACTGATAAACCTCATCACAAATTCGGGCAATACTTGCTCCTCGTTTGACGAGTTCTCCTGCAGTTTGAAAGGTGTCTGGGCTGGTCGAGGGATATTGAAAAGATCCTGTGTCGGTAGAAATTGCAGTGAAAAGACCATCCGCAATTTCCGCGGTAACAGGCCATCTTGCGGCCTTCATCAACTGAAAGATCATCTCGCCGCTGGACGAAGCATTGGATGCAATCCAATTCAAATCACCGTATCTTGTGTTGCTTGGGTGATGATCAATATTGATCAGTAGCTTTCGTTCAGTAATAGAATCAACCACGCTGCCAATTCTCTCATACGAGGCCGCGTCTACGGCGATGACACAATCAAACTTGTAGCCTTTTTGTGGCTGTTGCAATAACCCCTGTGGGTCCATGAAAAGAAGTTTTGGCGGTAATGGATCCTGATTCCAGCAAACAACATCTGCCCCCAAGGATTTCAGGGCCAACGTCAAAGCTAATTGAGATCCAATGCAGTCACCATCCGGCCGTATATGTCCCACGACGCAGAACGATTGGTGACTCTTTATTTCTTCCAGGATTCTGATGGCAGATTTTGGCGCTGACTTCATGATGGCGAATCGTCGGAATCTTCCAATTCATCAATAATACTCAGCACGTTGTTTCCTTTTTCAATGGAATCATCGAAGGAAAATTTGACCTGAGGTGAATACTTCATGACCACTCGGCAGGACATTTCCTTCTGGATTTCACCTCGGTGGGTTGAGAGGTAAACCGAGGCCGCTTTTTGCTGGGTGACAGAGCCGACATGTCCCAGAAGAATTTTCGCGTGTTTCAAATCACCCGAAACAAACACTTCATGCACAGAGACCAATCCATAAGTCTCCATGGAGAGATGCTGTCTTAGTAGACCTCCTGCCTCCCGCTTCAATAACTTCCGAATGCGCTGATGTCTCAGAGACTGCATGTATCAATCAACTTTTGCCGATGCCCTAGAGCTTTTGCGCCACTTTTTCGAGGATATGCGTCTCAATGATATCGCCTTCCTTGTATCCGGTGAAGCCGTCAATACGAAGACCACATTCCATGCCTGTTCTCAATTCAGAGACCTCATCCTGAAACCTTCTAAGAGACTGCATGAGGCCCTCAAACAATAATTTGTCTTGGCGGTAAACTCTTGTTCTTCCACGAACCAGTTTTCCATCGACCACGTAGCAACCTGCCACCGCACCCCCTTTGGATAGATCGAAAACTTTCCGGACTTCGGCCTTGCCTGTGATTTCTTCCTTCGTGATTGGGTCAAGCAGCCCAGCCATAGCCTCCCGCATCTCATCAATCAACTCGTAGATGATGCTATAAAGTTTGATCTGGACTCCTTCGCGCTTGGCCGAATCGGTAACGCCAGTGTCCAGTTTTGTATGAAAACCAATTACAACAGCTTGTGAAGCAGACGCCAGCATGATGTCTGAATCTGTCACAGATCCCACACCGTTGTGTATGACATCCAGATCTACTTTATCAGAATTAATCTCATTAAGAGCATCCACAATGGCCTCGCAGGAACCTTGAGTATCAGCTTTAACCACGACTTTGAGCATTTTGCTGGAACCCTCTTTGAGGGTGTTGAAAAGATTCTCCAAAGTGACAGCTTTGCGTCGGTCTGCTGATTCGACTCTTGCGTTCTCTGCTCGTTCCTCGGCTAGTTTACGCGCCTGTTTCTCGGATTTGACCACATTGAATTCGAGGCCTGCTTCTGGTACACCATTCAATCCTAGGACCTTGACTGCCACGGATGGATCGGCAACTTTCAAACGTTTGCCTTCCTCATTGATCAAGGCCTTGACGCGCCCCCAGAATGGACCGCAAATCATTGAGTCGCCTACCTTGAGCGTGCCTTTGCGTACCAGCACTGTTGCAGTTGGACCACCCTGATCCATACCCGATTCAATGATATTTCCAGTTGCCGTTCGATTAGGATTTGCTTTGAGTTCAAGGACTTCTGCCTGCAGTAGGACCATTTCGAGGAGCGAATCAACACCTTGTTTGGTAATAGCCGAAACGTCCGCAAAAATAGTTTCACCTCCCCATTCCTCACACATTAATCCTCGATCCTGAAGTTGCTGACGTGCTTTCATGGGATTGGCTGAAGGATGGTCGCACTTATTAACAGCAACGATGATGGGGACCTTAGCAGCCTTAGCATGATTTAATGCTTCAAGGGTTTGAGGCATGACGCCGTCATCTGCGGCAACCACCAGGATCACAATGTCGGTGACATTCGCCCCGCGTGCGCGCATTGCACTGAAAGCAGCATGACCAGGGGTATCAAGAAAGGTGATTTGCTGGATTTCCTCAGGACGTTCAGGGTGGGGGAAATGGATCGTGTAGGCTCCTATGTGCTGGGTGATACCTCCGGCTTCTCCTGAAGTGACATCAGACTTGCGAATCACGTCCAGCAGAGTCGTTTTGCCATGGTCAACATGTCCCATGATGGTGACCACTGGTGGCCTGTTAATGAGATCCTCGTCCTTGTCACTGTGGTCTAGTTTGACTTTTTCCTCGATCTTTGTGACACCTGCTCCTTTTTCCCGTTTTTCAACTTCGAATCGGAATCCATGTTTGGCGCAAACCTGTTTGGCAACTGGCTCATCAATTGCTTGATTCACCGTTGCAAAAACATTTAATTCCATCAAATCCGCAATCAATTGAAAAGGCTTGCGTTTTATTTGAATGGCCAAGTCTCGAATGATGATTGGTGGCTTGAGAGTGACCACTTCGCCTTCGTCCGGAACCTTGTATTTCTGTACGAACTTAGGTTTGGGTTTATTTGCGGTTGATTGAGATGGAATGTTACCGCCTGCCTGAGAGCTTCCAGCATGGCCACGGCCGCGTGCATTGCCCTGCTGCTGAGAGCCTGCTGTTTCACGCTCTTTCTGTTTTGCCTTGCGTTTCTGTTCCCGTTCTTTTTTGCGATCTGCCTGTCGAGTCTGTTTGGATGGACCGGATCTTGTAGGGAGCTTGATGAAACCAACCTTCGCACCCAAGCCCGGCTTCGTCTCATCCTTGGTCTCTGGGGGGGCTTCTACCTCATTACTCTGTTCTTCAGTTAATTCAACTGCTTTCTCAGGCTCGCTTTCATTAGAGGAGGTTTCTGTGGTGTCATTTTCCTCATTTGACTCGCTAATTTCTGTTGCAATTTCGATTGAGTCTTCCAGAGCGGGTTGCTCAGGCTCATTGCCCTCGTTGCCTGACTCTTTTTGCTCCTCGCCTACGGGTTCCTCTATGACCTCTTCTTTTTCCTCCTCCGGTGCATGGATGACCTTGATTGACGGTTCCTCGGTGGGGGGGTGATTTTCTACGGCAGGGACAGCAGTCTCTTCTAATTCTGATTCCGTTTTTTCAACTTTTTCCTTGTCTTCTTTTGCCTGTTCATTGTCGGCCTCAGGCTTTGCATCAGAAAGGTCTGGTGTCGGTGACTCAACTCCATTGCCACCTCCGCCGAGTTCCTTAATCAGGTATTCGGCGGTGATTTTGTCAATGGAACTAGAGGGGACCTTGGCATTGGCAATCCCCAGTTTCTTGGCGTGGGTAATGACTTCTTTATTTGGTAAACCAAGTCTTTTGGCGATGTCGTATATACGAACAGGCATAAATTTTTTGAGTAAAGCCACTCCTCGAGGAAGAGGCTTCTGACAAACTTTTTCTTATTTTCGGATTATTTTACAAATGATTTCTAAGAATCACCTTCAGAGGTTGATTCCTCATTCTCCGCAGCGGATATCCGACTTTGCGTTTCGGTTCTAACCGACTCTAGTATGGTTGCGGCATCTTGGGCAATCTCAGGTATTTCACTGAGGTCTTCCAACTCTACCTGGAGGAGATCCTCCAATGTATGGAACCCGCTGTTGACAAGGGCGGTTGCCTGTTCTTCTGAGATTCCATCAATCGCAGCAAATGAATGGATGGCTTCGGCAACTTTTTCCTCAAAGCCCAGGGTTTTGACTTCCCTCGCTTGAATATCTACATGCCAACCGCACAACTTGGAGGTGAGTCTTGCATTCTGTCCACGTTTTCCGATGGCCAGAGATAGTTGTTCCTCATCAACAACCACATTGAGCCTTCGACGGTCTTCATCGATGTTGATCGATTCTAACTTTGCCGGATTCAGTGCGTTAGCTACGAAATTTTCAATCTCTGGATCCCAGGGAATGATGTCCACTTTTTCATTGTTCAGCTCTCGAACAATATTTTTGACTCGTTGGCCTCTCAATCCGACGCAAGCGCCCACTGGATCCACTTTCTCGTCACTGGAATAGACTGCCAGCTTGGTTCTGTAGCCAGGCTCTCTTGCGATTGCTTTCACCTCTATGGTGCCATCGTTTATCTCTGACACCTCAAGTTTGAAGAGTTTCACTACAAAATCGGGGTCTGCCCTACTGAGGATGATCTCAGGTCCGTGTGACCCAGTGTCTACTGCTTTCACGTAACAGCGAACACGCTCTCCAACCTGATATTCCTCGGTTGGGACCCGTTCGCGGTTTGGCAGTAGTGCTTCGAATTTCCCGAGATCCAGATAAACGTCCGATCGCTCGAACCTCCTCACTGTTCCGCTCACGATATCCCCCGTCCGATCTTTGAATTCGCTGTAAATCAGTTGCTTCTCTGCCTTGCGTAAATGCTGGAGCAAGGCTTGTTTGGCGTTCTGAGATGCTATACGGCCAAAATTCTCGGGTGTAACTTCCATTTCAACCTCTGCACCGAGTTGTGCCTCAGGGTGGAATCGCTTGGCTTCTGCAAGCGAGATATGGTCGTGCTTTGATTCAGGTTTTTCCATGACGACCAAAGTCGCATAAGCCCTGATATCCCCGTGCTTGCGGTCTATTTGAACTCTCAGATTTCTTGCGGGGCCCACTGCTTTCTTAGCGGCTGAAATCAACGCTTCTTCGACAGCCTCGAGCAAGGTATCTTTGCTGATACCTTTCTCTCGCTCCCAGTATTCCAATATTGCTAATAAATCCGCATTCATGCGCGATTCCTTTCCCTTTTTAGAGAATAAAAAGAGCCGGCATATATCGCCGACTCAGGCGTGCCACTTAATGCGGCTTTGAATTGTTGTGCGAAAACTAAATGGATGGGAGTACACCGTCAAGTTAGATTTATCTACAAACAGTGAACAGTGAAGTCGAACAATCGGCAATTTCAGCCATCAGGATCCTGAAACTTCTCGTCTCGGAGGCATAAAACAGCAGCGAGGTCACTTTTAACAACAAAAAGGGTTTCATGACTTGCGTTGACAGCGAATAAGACAAGCCCGATAATAGCTCGGATTTAAACGAGAGGCGGTTCTCTTGATATCTGAATCCCTGAATCGGTAGAAAGCCATGCAAGAAGTAACCCACAGAGCTCCACGGGAGCAGTTGTCGGCTGAGCTGCAGTCAATCATCGAGGACGTCGAAGCACTTATCAGCGCGACGGCATCGGAAACAGGTGAAAAAGCCAGCAATGCTCGAGCGAAGGTCAAAGATGCTCTTGAAAAGGCCAAAACCAGTTACGACGCATTTGAAGGGAAAGCACTTGCACATGCACGAGCAACGGATCAAGTAATCCGCAGGCATCCTTATGAAACTCTAGGCATTGCCGTGGCGGCAGGCTTATTCATAGGGCTTCTTATCAATCGCCGCTGACAACATGGCTGCTGAACCGGAAAATCAATCTCAATCATCCGTTCTGGGCGACACAGGTTCCAAATGGATACATGCTTTTTTTGGCGTCTTAAGATCGCGGTTGGAGCTTTTTCTTTTTGAATTGGAAGAGCAAAAGGTTCGTTTTGTCGAGTTGCTGTTCTGGTTGGTTTGTCTGATCATTTTCGGTCTGATCTTCCTTGGGGTCGCATCTGCAGCCGTTGTTTTTCTGTTGCCAGACGACTGGCGAGGAACGGGGGCCCTCGTTCTATCAACGATTTACGGTATCATTACTTGCCTCTCAGTATGGAGAATTCGATCTATCGTTTCAAGGGAGTCGCCGTTGTTTGAGGAATCCATCGCTCAATTAAAAAAAGATCAGGCATGTTTTTCGGATCAAAAATAAATGTGAATGAGCTGCGCAAGCGAATGCTTGCATTGGAATGTGACACTCACCGGCTTGAATTGACTGAGAGATGGCGGGACGTCAGTAGAGAGATCGGATTCGGTCCGAACATTGATCATTCCCCAAAAGAAAGCGTTCGTCGATGGGGGCACTGGCTGGCACCGTTTGGAGCATTTTTGCTTTCCAGATGGCTTCGGGCAAAATCAAAGCATTCAAACGACAGAGCTGTATCACCCAATCATTGGGGTTTTTTGGGGCAATTTTTCGACTGGATGGCCAAGCTTAGTCCGCGGGATAAGCATTGAATTTTTAATTTGATGGAACAGGCTTCCAAAGAAGAAGTGGAAAAGGTCAAGCCAAGGTCTCTCAGCTCCCTTCTTTGGCCTTTTGACTAATTACGGAAGCTGAGCGAGTCCGATAATCGAAATCTTCTGGTCATTACGACAATCGGTGTAGTGCCGATGGTCATTCTGACGCTTTTTTCGATGCTGATACAGGCGCAGATTGCCTATCTTCTAACTGGTTTATATTTCTCGGTTCTGTGGTCCATCCTCTTCTACAATCTGTTTCCCGCTCCTGCGATTCGGGTCAGCACTTCTCTATTTTGTTTTGTTGGTACCGCGCTGGTATCGGTGAGCATCCTTTCCCTGTTTTTTAAATTGCCCTTCGTAAATTTGCCGCTGGATTTTATTCAATCGCCCAGCCATCTGGAGCGGTTTATGGGCTTCTGGCTTTGGTCAGCGCTTCCCGAAGAGCTATTGAAAGTGTTCATGTTATACGTACTCTCCAGACGACATGATATAAAGTTTCCGAGCACCTTTGCCTATTACGGAATGATTTGTGGCCTTGGTTTTGGGATTTACGAGGGGATGAATTACCAGATGACAGTTAATTTTGATTTAGCGGATGGTATGGAGGAGTATTTGTTCTTGAATTTATTGCGCCTGACAACACTACCTGTGCTTCATGCCGTGTGGACTGGTATAGCCGGGTTTTTTCTGGGATTTGTTTTTTTACATGGTCAAAAGAAATATTATTTCGTCTTGGTAGAGGTGAGTATTCCATCCGTGCTTCATGCTCTCTTCAATACCTTTAATCACACCGTTGCTAGCCTTGGCTTGGCTATCATGAGTGTCTTGGTTTTCAGTCTTTACTTTGCCAAAAATGATTCTCTCAACTTTTATTTCCGGCAGCAGAGTAATCGCCATAAGGAGTGAATCGGTTGTTTGGTAAAATCTAACTTGATTGATCGATCACAAATTGACCATAGTCTTCATCTATCCAGTCTGCCGTTTTTTCCGGTTTGATTGGAAGTAAAGAGCATCCTTATACTAAATATATTGTGAAAGTTTTTAGCGGTACGTCCAATCTCCCTTTGGCGAACAAGATTACCGATTACATGGGGATTCCACTCGGACGCTGCAAAGTCAGTGCATTTCCTGATGGCGAGACCTTCGTTAAAATTGAAGAGAACGTAAGGGGCCAGGATGTTTTTGTGCTTCAATCTACCTCACCACCTACAAATCATCACCTCATGGAGATGTTCATCATGATTGATGCGCTGAGGCGAGCCAGTGCGTCCAGGATCACGGCGGTACTTCCTTTTTATGGGTATGCGCGTCAGGACCGCAAGGATCAGCCCCGTGTTCCCATCACGGCCAAACTGGTAGCCAATCTCATCGTTGGAGCCGGAGCACATCGAGCTTTGACCATGGATCTGCATGCACAACAAATCCAAGGCTTCTTTGATATTCCCGTGGATCACCTGTACGCGGCGCCCGTGATGTATGAATATCTTCGCAAGAAGAATATAGAAGATTTAGTGGTGGTGAGTCCTGACGCAGGCGGCATTAAGATGGCTCATGCTTATTCGGAGGTGCTCGGCTGCGGTCTGGCAATTGTTGCCAAGCGAAGAAAAAGCGCTACCGAAATCGAGAGTATGACACTCATTGGTGAGGTTGACGGCAAGTCTGTTCTCCTTGTGGATGACTTAACAGAGACCGCGGGAACTTTGACCGAGGCCGCTCGTTTGTTGAAGGCCCAGGGCGCCAAGTCCATTTTTGCCTGTGTTTCGCACACTCTCCTGAACGATCTTGGAATTGAAAGATTGCGAAAATCAGATATTGACGAGTTGATCACAACTGATACAGTCCACCGCTCTGCCGTCGAAGGCGTCAATATCACCACATTATCAGTGGCTGAACTATTGGGCGAAGCGATCAAGCGAATTCACAACAATTCGTCGGTCAATTCGCTCTTTGAATTTAATGGCGCTCGAACGAGCTAGGTGGAGACAGCATTTTCAACAGTGCAATTAAATTTAATCTATTAATTAAATGGAAGCGGTAGCTTTAAACGCCCAATCACGCAGTGAGCTAAGACGGACTCGAGTCAAAAAAATTCGAGCATCCGGTCTTTTGCCAGGAGTTCTTTACGGATGTCAGAAGGATCCCAAGCCCCTTACGGTTTGCGCCAAAGATTTTGAAAGAATGGTAAAACATTCTGCATCGGAAAATCTTTTGGTCAAGTTGGCCGTTGAAGGAGACGGCGGGCACCTAGCACTGGTGCAGGAGGTGCAGCGGCATCCTCTGTCAGGTCTCCCTTTGCATGTAGATTTTCGAGCAGTGGTCGAGGACCAGCCTGTTATCTTATCCATACCCATTGAGCCTCGCGGTGAGGCCCACGGTGTGAAAAATGAGGGTGGAAATCTGGAACACGTACTCTTCAGCGTAAAAATCAAAGCATTGCCTAAAGATTTACCAGAAGTGATTCTGGTTGATGTTACCGAGCTTCGCTCTGGACAGACCTTGCATCTGGGAGAATTACCATTGCCTGAAAATGTTGAGGTCATTGGAGAAACAGGGATTCCAGCATTCTCTGTATCTATTGGTCGAACTGCCCGCTCTGAAGCATCGAAAGAATCGGCTGCCGAGGGAGAAGAAGATGCTAAAAAGTAAATCTAATTGCGTTTTGACAGGCTGCGTTTAAGCGGTCCGATCAATTTGGATCCCTTGCTCCGTTTGTTTTATGAGTTATCGGATGCTCGTCGGTCTGGGGAATCCAGGCAAGGGATACGAAAAAAACAGGCACAATGTCGGTTATATGTTCCTTGACAGATTGGCTCTCGTTTGGCGATGTTCGCTTACGGTTGAGAGTAAATTTCGAGCAGAGACAGGCAAAGTGGCCATGGGAGGTCATCAATGGTTGATGGTCAAGCCATTGACTTTCATGAACGCCAGCGGCGAATCAGTTTCGAGAATAGCACGTTACTATAAAGTTGATTCCAGTGATGTTCTAGTCATCTATGATGATTTGGACCTCCCCTTGGGAGCCCTGCGATTGAAACCAGAAGGCAGTTCAGGTGGACACAACGGTATCAAATCAGTTGAATCTTGCTTGGGAACAAAAGCGTTTCCGAGATTGAGAGTCGGGATTGGAAGAGATCAAAGAGGACACGAGGAAACTGTGCGTCATGTGCTCTCCGATTTTCCATCATCTGAAATGAATTTAATGGATCAAGTGCTTGATCGTGCTCTGGAGCAAGTGCAAGAGTGGAGCAGGTCGTCACTTGAAAAGGCAATGAGTCTTTACAATGGTCGAATCAATGGTCATGATTCGACCTAAATACTACAAAATTAACAACGATTTAAATTACTTAGCGGTTGTGAAACAATATCAGGGATTATTTATCCTCAATACAGCAGGAAAAGTCGAAGGCGCGGATGACGTGCTCTCTCAAGTGACTGAAGTCATCAATGGCGCTGGCGGAAAAGTTGGCGAAATTGAAAAAATTGACAATCGTCCCTTTATGCGTGTCGCCGACAAAAAACACACCTCAGGCTTCTATGCCAAGGTTCCTTTTGAATTTGAACACTCAGAACTGGCCTCTCTTCAGGCACAATTGAATGATCGTGATGACGTTTTTCGCGTCATGGTCACACATGCTTGATTGTCACTGCTGACTTTTTGATCTATTTCCAATGCCATCATTCAATAAAGTCATACTCGTCGGGAATTTGACTCGGGATCCTGAACTTAGGTATACGCCCAGTGGCAAAGCGATTGCCAAGCTAGGCTTAGCCGTTAACCGTTCATGGAAAACTGAATCCGGTGAAACCCGAGATGAAACGACCTTTGTAGATGTCGATGCTTTCGGCCGTCAGGCAGAGGTATTGGGGCAATACCTTCGCAAGGGACGCCCAGTGATGGTTGAAGGGCGACTCAAGCTGGACCAATGGGATGACAAACAAACTGGGCAGAAAAGATCACGCCTTGGTGTTATTCTAGAGTCTTTTCAGTTTCTTGATTCAGGTGGGGGACGAGGCGAAGGAGGCGGAGAAAATTATGCTGGTGGAGGAGCTCAGGCAGCACCACAGCCTAATCCTAACCCGGCTCCGCACACCAGAAGACCCGCTCCGGACGGCGCTCCGCCGATGGACGATGATGACGTCCCATTTTGAAAATGAGTCAATTCACAGGACTCACCTCTATCCTTTATCAACAACAAAAATACTAGTTAAGAATTAAATCAATATGGCAAAGACAGATGTAATCCTCATCAAAAAAGTAGATGGTTTGGGTGGCGAAGCAGATCAAGCAACAGTAGCTGCTGGTTATGCTCGCAATTACCTCATACCCCAAGGATACGCCATTCCATTGACCAATGCGAACAAGCGTCGTGTTGACAGCCTTCGAGATCGTCGTCAGAAACGTGAGACAGAAGAGTTGAACCACGCCAAAGAACTGCAGGGCAGTTTGGGGAAATTGATTCTCAATATCCGGATGAAAACAGGAGAAGACGGCAAGATGTTTGGTTCTGTCACGTCCCAGGTGATTGCTGAAGAGTTGATGAGCCAGTTCGAACTGGAATTGGAGCGTCGTAAGATCCTGCTTCCAGAGCCGATTAAATTTGCAGGCGAGCATTTAATTGAAATTCGACTGCACACTGATGTCACTGCCAATCTCAAGGTAGTCATCGAAGGGAGCGCTCCTATTCTGACTGCTGCTGAGTAGTTCCTTTTCCTTGCTCAATATATATTTCGTAAAGCCTCGCTTCATATGAAGCGGGGCTTTTGTCTTTATTATTTTTAATTCCATGAATTCTGACTCCTTTTCAGCAAATCGTAATATGACAACGGCCTGATTCAGGATTCATCAAAAGCTTGACCATACTTCTTCAATCAAGGTCAATGAACCCATGGTCAACATCAATCGACGGAAGTTTGCAAAACAAAGTGTTCAAAGCGCTTTGATGTTCGGGGTGGATCATTCCGTGTGGTGCTCGTATTTAAGAGCTGACTCAAAACAATCAGGATTTAAGACTGATGTTGCGATTATTGGTGGCAGTTTAGGTGGTTGTTCGGCAGCGTTTGCCGCCTTGCGGAATGGGCATCAAGTGGTTTTGACTGAAGAGGCGGAGTGGATTGGTGGGCAACTGACATCACAGGGAGTGCCCCCAGATGAGCATCGTTGGATTGAGTCATTTGGCTCCAACGCATCCTACCGTGAACTGCGACGGCGGATTCGAAACTACTATCGAACAAACTATCCGCTAAAACATGCTCAGCGGCAGAAATGGAAGTTGAATCCTGGTAATGGCTCTGTTTCACGACTCTGTCATGAGCCAAGAGTTGCGCTCGCTGTGCTTTTGGATTGGTTGGCTCCATATCTCAGTTCAGGTCAGCTTATTATATTGAATCAATGTAGACCTGTTGGCGCAGAGGTGAATGATGGTCGGATTCAATCTGTTGAAGTGTTCAGTGAAAAATCAGGAAAAAAAAGTGTCTTAGAAGCGCCTGTCTTTATTGATGCAACCGAGCTTGGTGATTTACTGCCGCTCGCAAAAGTCGAATATGCCGTTGGAACGGAATCCAAAACGCAAACGGGTGAAATGCATGCCAGCGAATCCGCCCGACCTGATAACCACCAAGCCTTTACCATGTGTTTTGCCATGGATCATATGGACGGTGAAAATCACGTTATTACGAAGCCTGAACGCTATGGTTTCTGGCGCAATTTCATGCCTGACCTGAGCCCTGCTTGGCCAGGTCGTCTGTTGGATTGGACATACACTCACCCCCGCAGTTCGGAATCAAGGCTACTTGGTTTTAACCCTGGTTCTGGCGCTTACAAGGGGATCATTAATCTATGGAATTATCGCCGAATATTAGCCCAGTCCAACTTTGAAACTGGCAGTTTCAAAAGCGATATTAGTTTGGTGAATTGGCCGCAAAACGATTATTTCCTTGGGTCGATTATCGATGTTAAGCGAGAGGAGTTTCTTAAACACGTGTGGGAGGCAAAGCAATTAAGTTTGTCCTTATTGCATTGGATGCAGACGGAAGCACCTCGGCATGATGATGGACAGGGGTATCCAGGCTTGAGACTTCGGCCCGATATCATGGGGACCGAAGATGGTTTGGCAATGTATCCGTATGTCAGAGAGTCACGAAGGATTCAGGCAGAGTATACGGTAACGGAACAAGATTGTGGTCTTGAGCAACGCATGGCCTCAACCGGCATGGGTAGGGCTGATGTCCGCGCCGAATCCTATCCAGATGCAATTGGAATTGGAAGTTACCCGATTGATTTACATCCCTCAACAGGTGGTGACAACTACATCGATTTTGAAACCTTGCCTTTCCAAATCCCTTTAGGAGCGTTGATTCCCAAGCGCATCGAAAATTTAATCCCTGCCTGCAAGAATATAGGAACAACTCACGTGACCAACGGTTGTTACAGATTGCATCCAGTGGAGTGGGGGATTGGTGAAATAGCGGGTCTTCTGGCTCATGAAGCTTTGAAATCCGGTCAGCCCATTCGATCCATCAGGAACCAGAAAAAACATCTAAATAATTTTCAGGCAACTATCAAAAAACAAGGCGTGGAATCCGAATGGCCAGATATGGCTTTTTAACTCTATGACTATCAGTATCTTCTTTTCACAATCGATGAGTGGGCCTCATTTATTCTCCATAACGGCCGCTCCTCTTTGAGTGTTCCCTTTTTCGTTAATAATATGCCAGGGCTGAATCAATAAAAAAATTTTGAAAACTATTAAAAAATCAAGTAATCTTTCCTTTCAATCCTGACCTTGAGGAAACAAAAGCTATAGCTTGATTATAGCAATGTATGCGTCTTCATAAACTCGATGAGAGCTAAATATATTCTGGTTGTGTGCTGCTCTTCAGTATGAATCTGTGCCTTGCCATGGGCCTAGTCACGCAGAAGTCAAGATCTCCCTCCAGGCTTCCTGACCAAGCCCCTCCGATGGAACAATCAAAGGTGAAGTCTCCTGATGAGTTTTCGATAAAGGAAATCAGTCCGGGTGCTTTAGAATTAGGCAGCGTTCGGCTGAATCAAGCGCAGCGATCGATCGCTTTTTCAGCGAAGGTGCAACATGCACGAAGGCCCTATCAAATACCTTTTAGTGACATATCCCATGGTAAAGTGAATGAAAGTGTGTTCAAGATGGATGCCTTGCCCGTTCATATTCATGTCTGTGCGATTCTGCTTGGCGCTAAAGGTGCTGACTATGAGTTTTTGAAAAAACGCTTTTCACAGTTGAAGGAGAATGAGATCGTTGCCCCTGACGAATTGGAACAAATGGTTAGGCAAGATCTTTTTGGCTTGTCTACAGAAATGAATATCAGTTGAGAGAATGGTGGCAAAATAGATCAACATGCCACCGAAACTTTTTTCCTCAGTAATGAGAATCAAAAAACAATACTGGGAGGTCAGTGGTTTTATATGGGATCAAGGGTTGTTAATGGCCATTTTCAGTACCGGTCAAAGCGGTGATGCTTTTACCGTGACAGATGACTACGGATCCATGGTAAACTACACAGGCCCAGTATTTAAAAATGATGAGTCATGGGAAGTCAAATATTCGATTATTCACCCATCAATCATCCGGTGGAAGCAACTTTTATTTTTAGCGATCAGGAGGGGGAAATATCAAACTGAGCCCAGTTTTGGATTCAATAATTATGAGTGTAAACCAACTTAAACGATGGACCGCGCTGATCCTCTATGTAGCGAGTATTCTTTCGCTCAATGTTTCCGCGGTGGAGTCAGATGAAATCAGATCGCAGGTTTCCAAGTTAATTCAGCGTGGTACGAAATGGCTGGAATCTTCTCAAAACCAAGCAGGATGGTGGTCCACAGCGGATCACCCGGCTGTTACGGGCTTGGCTCTGGTGGCAATGAAGGGAGATCCTTCGGGTTTTTTTGAATCCAACGAACATCCTGCTATTAAAAATGCCCTGAAGTATATTGACTCTTGTTACCACGAAGATGGAGGTATCTACCGAATTAATCTGATTACCTACAACACTGCTATATGTCTGATGTCAATGGTCGCGGCAGGAGATCCCTCCTTAGATGAACGCATTTTGAAATCACGAGAATACTTGATTGCTATGCAAAGTGATTTTGGGGATAAGGGAGTAATGGACCATCCAATGGATGGAGGCATAGGCTATGGTTCTAAGTATGACCATTCTGATATGGGAAACACGCTTCAGGCATTGGAAGCATTGCATTACAGCCAGCACCTTGCGCAAGACCAGTCTTCTGCCAAAAATCAGAAGCTCGATTTTGCAGCAGCGATTCAATTCCTTCAAAATTGCCAAAACCTGACATCCGTCAATAAACAGGACTGGGTCTCGGATGATGAGACCAACAAGGGTGGTTTTATTTACTATCCAGGTCTCAGTAAAGCAGGGGAGTACAAAGATCCCGTGACAGGTCGAGTTGCTTTGAGATCCTATGGGAGTATCAGCTATGGAGGCATGTTAGGTTATGCCTACGCCAAATTAGACAAGGAATCTCCGCAGGTTCAAGCGGTCCTGAGTTGGTTGAAAGCAAATTATACCCTTGATGAAAATCCTGCGATGGGGCTGCAGGGTTTGTTTTACTACTATCATACCATGGCCAAGGCACTAACAGTATATGGCGTGGACACCCTCCAACTCAAAAACGGAGAAACGGTAGATTGGCGAAAAAAATTAGTGAACAGGCTGGCATCCCTCCAAAATGAGGATGGCTCATGGATTAATGAGAATGGGCGTTGGTGGGAGCGAGATCCTGCTTTGGTCACAAGTTATGCCCTACTGGCGCTTGAAAAGATTTATTACAGCCTGGACTGAATAGATTCTCTGCACTCTAGTGTAAGATCCTGAACATATCGTTCTTAAAGTTCATTAGGTATAAAAGGTTTTTCTAACAGGTTTCTGTCAGACACATTCGTCTGCTCCTCTGAAGAGGAGTAAAGTAAATATCAAATGAGTGTCAGGTAAAGCACGCTTTATGGTTGATTCTCACTGTTCTGGTGGTGGGATTGAATCTGATTAGTCAACCGAAAACCCGTAACCACCCTTGTCAGGTATCCCAGACCCACCAACGACAAGTGGCACACTTTCCTTGCTTGCATCCTTAAGGATGGTAATCGATCAATAAATCGCTGTTGTCTGAGATCAGTAGTTCAAGCGTCTGGCTCCGCGATTCGCCGCCGCGGATCCCCTTATAACCATGAAGTTGATTACAAATGAATTGAAGAATGGGAATCACAGCAAGAAATCACTCCATTTGTTTACTCATGCACTTGGTAAAGCATACGCTGAGAAGAATCCCAAAGTGATAGGTGATTTTTGATATTTTTGTTTCCTGATGTTTTATTGCACGATGCTCAAGCAGTGCGTTTTCGATGGGCGGAGAGGGCGTAACTCTTTGCTTGACTCAGTTTCCTGACGATAGTGGCTTGATACTGGATCAAGCGCTCTGCCCAGTGGGGTATTGCTGGTCCAAATTTGATTTTGATACCACTAAATCCTGGGTGAAAAGTTCAGAGCAAGTGATGTTGAAAGAAAATTCTAATCAGCCATATGAACCTGAAATTCCTGATAAGCAGCAGCCATCTGAGCCTTAAGACCTGGAGCTGATTCCCTGACGTTTTGCCATATTGGCGAAGACACCTCCTTTTTGAATAAGGCTGTCAAAAGAGCCATCTTCTACAATGGCTCCTTCTGCAAGGACAATGATGCGGTCCATCTGCTGCAGCGTGGAAAGTCGGTGGGCAATGCAGATCACCGTTCGGTCTTTTGCTAATTCATCGATGGCATTTTGCACCTCACCTTCCGATGCTGAATCCAATGCAGCTGTCGCTTCGTCCAAAACCAGAATGGGCGCATCTCTGACGAAAGCTCGTGCGATGGAAATGCGTTGACGTTGGCCACCCGACAAAGAAGTGCCGCGCTCTCCCAGGATTGTCTCATAACCTTTGGGAAGGTTCTGAATGAATCCGTCTGCATGTGCACTCATGGCAGCTGATTGGATGGCTTCGTTGGAGCTTCCCTCCTTACCGCACCCAATGTTGTCAAAAACGGTTTGATCGAATACGACCACATCTTGGCTTACCAAGGCCATCAGCTGGCGCAGTTCTTTTTGGCTGTAATCTCGAAAATCAATATCATCCAGTTTGATCGTCCCTTCTGTGGGATCAAAAAAGCGAAAGAACAGATTGATCAGCGTGCTTTTGCCGGATCCACTCTCACCTGCAATACCCAATTTTTGACCGCGTGGAATGTCAAGGTTAAGGCGATCGATCACTTTGGTTTGATCGTAAGAAAAGGAAACATTTTCAAAATGAATAGAGTGCTTGAATTGGCTCAATGCAACCGCCGATTCGCATTCGGTGACACTTGGTTTTTCGTCGAGCACTTTCATAAGTCGATCCACTCCGATGCTCGTTTTCTCAATCAGGACATGGAGGTTAGCCAGTTTCTTTACCGGTGAATAGAAGGTGGCCAAAGCGCCAAAGAAGACGACCATGTCGGACATAGAGCGCTCTGTAGCAACCACGAAAAGAATCAATCCTCCCATAGCCGAAACCCCCATGAATTCAACCAAAGGGCCCACCTTTTCCTGAGATCGGATAGTTTTCATGGTATGACCGAATAGGCGCCTTGAGAGAATGCCGAAGCGGCTTGTTTGCAGAGATTCAAGGCCGTAGGCTTTGACGATTCGGATAGATTGCAGCATCTCAACGATCAAACTGGATTGAGTGACATTGGTTTCCACTGCCTTGCGACTGGCTTTCCTTGCTTTTTTTCCGAATACAAGAATCGCAATGAGCACAAATGGTAGGATGAGAAAAAGCGACATCGTCAATTGCCAGTCGAGAAAAAGCATCAAACAGAAAACCGAAATTACGGTCATGGGAGAAGTAATACTATTGCGAACACCCGAACTGAGGCAAACTTGAAGCATTGCCGTGTCTCCATTGATGCGCGTCAGCATATCTCCCATTTTGGATCGATTGAAATAATCCATTGATAAGCCGCTTAATTTGCCGAATACCCGGATGCGTAGATCATTAACGACGCGTTCTCCCACCCAGCTGATCCCATATTTTGAGATAAATTCCGTTCCCCCTCGAAAACCTGCTACGAGGGGAACGAGCAAACACGCTCCAAGGATTTGCCGCAGGGTAATTTCCTCTCCATAACCAGGAAGCCATTCATTGGATAATGTCTCAGAATATTGCTGCAAAGTTTCTTTCTTTGCCATCGCTGCATCGATCCATTCGCTGGCAAAGCCCACGTTTTGCGACAATGGTTTGATGTTGGATTCGACAACAATCTGAGTTTTTGGTGGTTCTAGTCGATGGAGTACTGCTTTGATGGTCCAAAGTACAAATGCATTTGAAACTCCAAAGCACACAGCAGCGAAAATGGAAATCCAAAGACGCATTTTGTAGGGCCGAATAAAGGGCCAACTGAATCGCAATATCGCAAGAGCTTTATCCACGTTTGTTATGCATTGAGTTTTGTCTGATTGATACTGGAGGGTCGACTTTGTTGAGCAAGGACATCATTACGTTCCTTGCTCCTCTAACGGCCAGCCATTTCATAAGCAGGCATCAGAACCAAACTTGAGGCGAAAAGCAACAAGCGTTTTGTTCCTTTAGTGATCAGAAGCTTGGATCGGGCCAATGTATTCCGCAGCCACGACGATTTGATCAAAACAAACTCGGTTGAGGTGCCCCTCTGGAGCCTTGGTGATATGCAAGTATGACCAGAGGTAGTTGATGTTTAATTCTGGGATCGATCACCAGGCGAAACCTTCGAATGATTCCTGGCTTGTGGAATCAGCGCTCCACCAATCTCCTTTCCATTTCCCTCTGGGAAATTCAGGCCCAATGTGACTGATGATCAAGCCTTCATGTCTTAATAATTTACCATCGTTCCAGCAACACATCCAAATCGTTTTCTGAAAAATATTCAGCGAAAAGCACTGATGGATCAGCCGCTGTGCCTTTGTCGTTTGGGTACTTTGAAACAACACCGGCGTTTTCTTCAGGAAGGGAAGCGCCGAATGCCTGGATGGTAAAAAAACAGGCTGGGATCAGTAGCAGAGGAGAGAAAGGATTCACATTTGTGGGTTCTTTGAGATGATTGTGTCTGATGCAAACCGGGACAGCCTACTGCTTAATCTCTGTATATGTGAGCGTTTTCAGTTTTTTCTCCAATGCTTCAAATTTCACAAGACCCTGAAATTGAGTATGAATGCGCCCTTCATCATCAATAATGAATGTTTGAGGGACGGCGGAGAAATTTCCCAGCTCGTCCACAAGTTTTCCGTTCCCCATGAGAACGGGGTAATTCAACTTCTGAGTGCGCACGAACCGTTTGACAGGACCCAATCCTGAATCAAGAGATATTCCCAGAACGACAACATCCTTGTCCTTGTAGTCATCGTGGAGCTTCATGAAGTCGGGTATCTCTGCACGGCAGGGAGGGCACCATGTGGCCCAGAAGTTCAAGACCACAATCTTTCCCTCATACTTGGATGATGAGACACTCTTTCCATCCAATCCAACGAGTTCCCATGTGGGTGCTTTTTTGCCAATTTGAGTCTGAACTTCCGATGCTTTTGATGACCTCAGGCAAAGGCACAAGGATAACCCAACAAGGCTCATCCAAAAGATTTCATTCCAGCGATGATTTGATTGTTTCATATATCAATGCCCTACAGTTTTGATCATGCCAACTACTCTGCATCCTATCATGGAACTGGATTCTAACCAGTTAATTATAATCGACAGCAGTGGCATGCGATGAGTTTTTTTGGATGAGATTCAAAGTCAAAGGGTCATAAATCCAAGATTCCATCAACATTATCCGGGGGAGGTAGATCGGATCGTCTCGATCCGTGTTGCGTGCTAGGAAAAGGGAATGGAGATGCGTCAGTTCTCCAAGCCTTCATTGGTGCGGGAGCCGGAGGTATTTAAGCCACGATGATCTTGTTAGGGAAGCGTCCCCGTTGCTACACCTGCTGCGGTTTTTGAAACGGCGTGCTGCCAGCCTCGCTGGTCCCCCAAAGCCATCCCAGAAGTAGAAAATATGGCCATGCGATTGCCGGTATGTACAAGCCGAATTCAATGAAATTTTGCAACGCAAGCGCCACCAAACCCAACCAGATGACCTCGCGCATGGGATGGTCTCCCAGTTTCTTCGGGCGTAACCAGTAAAGTGAACCAAACATCCACACCGCGTAGAAGATCGCGGAAGGCCACCCGGCATCGGATGCTTGCTGGAGATAATCGTTATGGGGCAGTCGCGTCATCTCTGCTCCATCCGTTTTTATTTTGGAAAATGCACGCATGAATGTACCCGGACCTGTGCCAAGGACAGGGTGATCGAGACTGGTTTCCCACGCAGCCCTCCAATACTCAAAACGCGCTCCAACGCTTGTGGCTCCTTTTTGGAAATAGTCCTGATACTTCCAGGAAAAAAGTCCGCCTCCGCCCATCAGCATGACGAAAACCAGCCCCACCTTTAAGGTCCTCGGGACTTTTGCAAAGAGAAATGCCAGGCACATGACGATCATTGCAACCAGCCAGCCGCCTTTTGAGCCAGACCAGTAAATGCAGGCGATCGCCCAGAGGGCAAAGCAAGCCAGGATAAGTAAGCGCGATGGCGTTTGTAATCGCGATGTAGCATTCCACAGGCAGAATAGCGAAAATGGCGACAGGAGGAGAATGGCGGCTGCAAAGGCGTTTGGGTAAAAAAGCGTTCCAAAAACCCGGTCTTTTCCGATTTTTTCAAGAAACGCCAAGTCTCTTTCCAAGGGTGAACCCTCCTCACCTGCATACTCCAGTCTGGAACTGAATCCATATTCGGCGGCCGCATTTTTCAGTAGATTCGGATCACTGCGCACAGTTTGGAGCCACTGTTGATCTGTCATGGCTTTTTTGAGGAAAGCTTCGGGGTAGGATGTCTGCCAATAGCTCTGTTGGTAGATCATTTGGCGTGTCGCTTCCAGTCCACCAAACTTCTGTTCGGTACCTGACCACATGGTGATGACCAAGCCAATGGTTGCCATGATGGAGATTCCATGAAGACTGTCGCATCTGGACAATAAAAAATACCCCCCGTAGAACAATCCAATCAGTACGATGAAATGTGCAAGTACGGTTTGAGTTAACGATTTGTCCACCGTGAATAAACCTGATAGAAACTGCCAGCCTAACCAGATCAGAGGTAGCCAAAGGAATTTTGGAAGCGTCGACTTACGGAAGGGAAGGGCACGTATCCCTATCAGAACCCACGCAGCAAACAAGGCGTAAGCAGTTTCCATGGGCCATGCGAAAAAGATCCATTCAATCCATTCCTTTGGAGTCTGTAATTGATCTTGCAGTATGATCGGATTGCCAAACTTGAGGATCCCCAGCATTACAAGAAGACCGGAGATCCAGGTGAAAGCACAGATGCGAAATGATTTCAGCTGATCGTCTGGATCTTTGGTTTTTGAGCTGGATATCAAGGATGTAGGATTCCTATCCGAAGCCTTGCTGCTGTTTTTTGAATTTCTGGGGGATTTTTGCATGAAGATGGAATCGGCTTGAGGTCAAAGATTCAACTTGAGCAAATGAACCTCGAGAGCAAGGGTTTCCTGCACGTTGGTGTGAAGGACACGCTGAAGCTTTTCAATAAGGCGAATATTATCCAGCAGCTTCCCTGCATCCGTTCGTGTTGCCAGCTCATGAGAGGCTGGTGCGAGGTCGGGAAAGGTCAAAGTGGAGATCTCGGCTTGCAGGGACAGCAACCATGCATCCCGCAGCCACCACTCAAGTGCGTTGAACACATCCGTGCGTCGTCGTCGGTATTGCCCTTCGATTGCAGCCTTGAGTTCCTTGTCTCGTTTTTCACGGATTTTAGGTTCGACATCATTGGGTAAATCACCCAGAAAGCGGTCCTTCAAGCCATCTTCAATCTGATGCCTTGCCTCAGCAAGTTTCTCCATCAGGGTGTCCAATGCCTTGTATCGATCCAGCATCCCGGAATCTTTCGCCGCCAGTTGTCGTGCAAAAACTTCCAGCCATGATTGATGTTCGGTCTTCATGGTCGACGAGGAGTCGCCGGGGAAATTCAAGCGGAGACATCGGCTTTGAATCGTTTCAAGCAGTCGGTCTGGTTGGGTTGAGAGCAGGATCATCAACGAGTTTTCGGGAGGTTCCTCCAGTGTTTTCAGAAATGCATTCGCCGATTGCTGGTTCATTCTGTCTGCATCTGCAATCATCCAGACCTTGGTTCGTGCATCATTTGCCTTCAGATGCAGGGTCTCCATTAACTGACGTATTTGCGGCAGGGTGATCAGTCTCGACTTTGATTCAGGGCGGATCCATTGCACATCACCGTGGTGGTCGGCGCTGATCTGTTCACATGTCGTGCAATGATCGCAATACTCGGCAACATTACTGGGCGAGGGCTCACTGGCATGGGTTGCCTGGGTACAATTCACTGATTTGGCGAAGGCCACGGCGGCTCGGTCAAGTGTCTCTCTGTCTGCGCCGGTGAACAGATAAGCGTGCCCAATGCGTGCGCTCTCAATGCTCTTTTTTAAAATGCCCAAGGTTGGGATCTCCGATATGAGTTCTGCAAAAGCCATGACTTGAGCCGTGCTGCAATCAGTGGATGGGAATGGCTTTGAGATGAGACATTTCCATCCAGCCCAGTTCTCCCTTGGTGTTGCGGATTTGCCGCCATTGGTTCTTTTCTGCCAGCAGTTGAACCTCTTCGCCGGTTTTCATTTCGCTCAGATTCTTTGAGTCAGAAAAAGGGCTCGAATGAAGTGGAGCTCGGTCAGTAATGACCACTCCTACTCGCTGCCCTGAAATCGTCCAAGCAATGATTGCCAATAAACAAGCGCCAGGGCCGATCATCCACCCGAATGCGGATCTCATCCCCTTCCATTTTGCTGAAGCCGTTAGTAATTGAGCGGTTTTTAAAACGCAATATCCCCAGAAGGGTAATGATGTCAGAATGAACCAGGTGTTCAGTGGAAGGGTGCGTATCCATTGACGCCAGGCAGAAGAGATGCCTCCTGAAGGTAAGCCCGCCGTATCTCTTGTGAATTTCAGGTTGGCTTGCACATCCGCATCGAGTGGGTCTAGCGTTTGAGCCATCAAATAATGGTATATGGCCATTCCCGTTTTGTTTTGGCGAAAGTAAGCATTTCCCATATTGAAATGAACGGCGGGAGTTTGGATTCCTGACTCGATCAGGCTGTTGTATTCAACTATTGCGGTCTCAAATTCACCTTGTTCAAATAATCTGTTGGCTTGATCGAATCTCGATTCATTTCCTTTCACGCTCAACGCGATCATTGCGATCGCAAACATCAGCATAAGACGTCTTAGGGAAACAGAGAGATGAATGCAGGCATTCCCTTCAGCGCAATAATCCTGTTTCAGGGTTTTGAAATTATGGGGTGAAGGATTAACCATTTTCTACACGAACAATCTGAAAAATTTATCTTTGCCTGAAATACGGATCAAAGTATTTATCCTCGAAACGTCCCTTTTGGGCTTGAAGCACCTTTTCATTTTTCCAGCTTTCTATATGGCCATCAACAAACCCCATATTTATCCGCCCATTGTGTGTGATAAAAGCGCCTCTCGAAGCGGTTCCTCCTGGAGTGAAACTGGCATTGCGCATGGTTGCAGGGTCTTCGTTAATGAGTAATAATTTTTCCGAAGGGGTGGCCACCGCACCTGCCTTGACTCCTTTTGGGCCTGTATTGCGACCTTGAGCGAGCGACTCGTCTCTGTCGATTTTTGAGTTCATGCTGAAATTAACCCTCAAAGCTCTTCCATGGGCTTTCGTACTTGGGCAGCGGTAAACATCGTAAACATTGGTGTGGCGCTCACTGTATGGTAACTGAGCCTGGCCGGTTACGTAAGGAAAGACGGATCCTGATTCGGCATGAAAACCGAAGCTTCGGGATTTCCACCTGTTGGGAGTATCGGCATAGGTGTCAGATTGCCCTCCATGCACCCAATCGGGCTTTAAATTGCGATCTACCCCCCCAGACCAAGGCAGAAAGTCGTTGTTGTCATCGACATACATCAACATGCCCAATGTGATCTGGCGCATATTACTCTTGCAAACGGTGCTTCTGGCGCCTTCCTTTGCTTTGGAAAGAGCCGGTAATAACATACCAGCGAGAATGGCTATGATGGCAATTACCACCAGTAACTCAATTAGGGTGAAAGCAGTAATTCGTTGCTGATTCCAATGCATTTGTTTGCTGGATGAGTCACTTCTCATGTTGGATCATTAGACTGTTAAAGCGGTCTATAAGACAAGAATAAAAGACTCAACGCCGGGACTCATTCGGCACTCCCCGATTCTTTGCCGAGCGATTCAATCCTACTTGAAATTTTCCGACTTGAATGTAGTCTTAGCATTACGTCTTTAACTCCTCGCAGCATGAATGTTTTTACCAGAAAAGTAATTTTGGCTTGGCGATGGCCATTGACTTTGCTTGTTCTCGGAGGAATGGCGATGCTCATGGTGCTTCTATGTTTTGTATTTGCCGGATCCTTGTTGAATCAGAATTTCCAAAACGGTCTCAAAACTTCACAAAAGGCCCTGCAAGACCTGAGCCAGCTTCTAGGGGGAGGCACACGTGTTTCATTGAAAGAATCGTTTCTGGCAGGTATTCCGGAGATCAGTGATGCCGGGGGAGGGCGTTTGGAATTAGCCAAGGTGGACCGTGTTGAGATCCTGAAATCCGAAGATCGCATGTCTTTGTTCTGGGATCATTTTTCTCTGGGGACTTCCATTGCTGAAATTCGAGTGCCCGTGACTTACCGCTACTATGTCAATTTGGACGGTCCGTGGGAAATTGAAGCCCAGGGAAATGTTTGTTATGTTCGAGCTCCTCGTCTGAGGGCGATGCTTCCTCCTGCGATTCATTTGAACCGCATGGAAAAGCGAAGCCAGAATGGTTGGGCTCGCTTTGGCGCTGAGGACCAGCTTGATTCGCTTGAAAAGGATATGTTGCCAACGCTGGCCCAATACGCGGAGAACGAAACCGTCATGATTCTAGTGCGCGATCAAGCGCGGAAATCAATGACACGATTCATCAGTAACTGGTTCTTGAATCAGTTTCCAGACGCCTATGAAGAAATTAAGCTGGTAGAAGTGACATTTACAGATGAGCCTCCGACTGATTCTGGTTCAGGATCTCAGCCACTGATAATGCCCCATGAGTGAGTTGTTCATCATGCGGCATGGTAAGGCGGAGGATGCGAGCCTTCACACTGGGTATGCTGACCGACCTCGCCGATTGACCTCTGAAGGAATTGCAAACATTCAGGCAATGATGCCAGCACTTCGACAATTTGATCTGATTCCAGATCAAATTGTCTCCAGTCCCTTCCCCCGAGCTGCAGAGACAGCACGCATCATGCATCAGGGACTCAAAGTCATTCATAGTGTGCAATACATGGATGCCTTGGGAGCGGACAAATCCATTTTTGCTTTTTTTGAGAACAATCTGGCTTCTTTGTTGGAAAGTAAGCAGCGTTTAATGATTGTAGGTCACGAACCTTGTTTGAGCGGATTGGCAAGTCTCCTTATTTCCGGGCGCATCGACTCCCGTATTCAATTGAAAAAGGCAGGCATGATTCACCTCGAATGCTTCACCACAGAAGGCAAATGCCGTGGTATTCTCAAAGGTCACTGGACCTCGAAGTTTCTGCGGTCGTTTCGCTTTTCCTGTTCGGGGTAATTAGATCAGTTTTCTCCTGCGGGTCTTATTGGTGATTCGCGCTCTGCCGCATGTGCTTGAAGCCATTTGAGGTCTGGATTACCTTCTGATGTCACAAAATGCAGGATGGTTTTGTTGGTGATCGTTCTTTGATCCTTCCATTTCAATGTTTCGACATGGCCGTCGACAAAGGCAGCCGCTCCCCGACCGTTGTGGTAAGCGCCCGGGATGTGGAAAAATTGCTCGCTTGTTCCCATTTTTGTAATAAATCCCGAATAGCATATGCTGTCTGAATTGACATCGATGAATGTGAATACATCACTTGCCTTGATTCCCGCCAATTGAGACGGCTTGGAATAAGCGTGATAGCCAGCCCCATAATTCACTGCACCGGGAAATACCCACCCAAAGAAAGCATTCAAAGAATAACTCCTTACCCCGCGATAGTTTACACCCTGGAAAAAAGTGGGCCTGCGATCTGCCGGGCATTTGTAGGTATTGGCTGAGCTCACATAGCCCCCCTGAGCGAAAGCCGAGTAGGAAGGGTTTGTCAGCAATTGTGAGTTGGTGTGCATGAATCGTTCCACATGGGTGCCACCTGATACCCATGGGCGTTGGAGGCCAAGTGTGGCACTTTCAACATAGCCATTTGGCACCATTTTTCCGTGATCTTCTGCATACAGCAGCCATGCAATATTGAGCTGCCGCTGATTATTGATGCAGTAGGCCTTATGTGCTGCTCCTTTTGCTTTTGAGAGTGCCGGTAGCAGCATGCTTGCAAGAATAGCAATGACACTGATGACAACAAGCAATTCTATCAAGGTGAAACCTCGGGAAAGGTTTCGCCTCACTGCCGCGAATGCGATGAATATCGATTGAATGTATGAGCTTCTTAACATGTGTGATCCTGATCCACCCCTTGGCATGCCGGACTAAGAAAACGATTAACAGTTACAATCCAGCATGTTTTGTTCCATGTCAAAAACTGGTTTTGATTTTGATTGTTTTTCGGGGTGGTTCAATTTGAATATATGGATGATGTTATCCAACCCAATTGCCAACCGATCCCTTTCATTGGGTTGGAATTTTTTAATCGTCCTTCTCCTGACATTGGGAATCAATGGAATCATCCTGGCGAAAGCCAAACCGAATATTGTGTTGATCATGTGCGACGACATGGGCTGGTCCGATATAGGTTGCTACGGGGGAGAGGTGCGAACACCTCATCTGGATCGACTAGCCTCCGAAGGTTTGAGGTTTACCCAATTTTATAATAGTGCGAAGTGTACGACCACTCGTGCTGCACTTTTGACCGGACTGTATCCCCGCCAGAAAAAGGGACCTTTGCTCAAGGGATCAATGGTGACACTTGGTGAGTCATTGCAGTTGGGTGGCTATCAGACTTCGATGAGTGGAAAGTGGCATCTGGGGTCAACCAAGCCCAGACGCCCTGTCGATCGTGGGTTTCAAGAATATTATGGATTAATGGATGGAGGTTGTCATTATTTCAACCCAGTAAAACCTGATCCTGATTTCAAAAAGAATCGCATACGCGTCTTCGGTCAGAATGAGACAATTATTACAGAATTTCCAAAGGATTTTTACACAACGGATGCTTTCACTGATCACGCAGTAATCAACATTCAGAGGATGGCCAAAAGCGATGCCCCTTATTTCATGCATGTTTGCTATACGGCACCGCACTACCCACTGCATGCGCCCGAAGAAGACGTTCAAAAGTATCTGGGTAAATACAAGGAAGGATGGGAAAAATTAAGGGGCGTTCGTCACAAAAAGCTGGTCCGGTTGGGGCTCATTGATGCGGGGTGGAAGTTGCCGTCGGCTGATCCTGAAGCTGGTAACTGGGAAGATCAAAAAGACAAGGATTGGCAGGATCGAAGAATGGCGGTTTATGCCGCTATGATCGATCGAATGGACCAGGGTATTGGCCGAATATTGGATGCCATCGAGGAATCCGGAGAAACAGACAATACCATGATTCTTTTCCTTTCTGATAACGGGGGCTGCGCTGAAACATATTCACAAGATCGCTCTGAGAACATTCCGGGCAGCTCTGAACATTACATGACCTGTGGCCCAGGTTGGGCATCTGCTCAAAACACACCGTTTCGACGTTTTAAAAGCTGGATGCATGAAGGCGGTATTTCGACTCCGCTCATCGTTCGTTGGCCTGATGTCATTCAACCCAATACCGTGACACATCAAGTGGGGCACATCATCGATTTCATGCCTACTTTTCTTGAAGCGGCTCAGACGGATTATCCCAATGTTTTTAAAGGTAATTCCATCATCCCGTTAGAAGGCAAAAGCCTGATTCCCATCTTCATGGGGCAACAGCGGGAAGGACACGGAATTCTATGGTGGGAATTTACTGGCAATCGCGCCGTGAGGGAAGGGAATTGGAAATTGGTCTGGGATCGCAAAATTCAAAATTGGGAGCTTTATCACATGCGCCATGACCGCACCGAAATGGTAGATCTGGCATTGCAGTATCCTGATAAGGTCAGAAAAATGGCATCTTCCTGGAGCAGCTGGGCCATCAATACGGGCGCTTTCTCTGGCCAGAAATGATCGCTTTATTTCGATCATCACGAACTGGAGAAAACCAGGCATTTGTTTATCTGTTCGTTAACTTTCTACTTTTTGGCGGAATTGCAACCACGGTAGGTGCCACCTTACCTTTGGTCATCCGCGAATTCGGCTGGAATTACCTTGCTGCAGGTTGGATTTTTGCTGGCAGTGCCGCAGGTTTCTTTGTGTCCACCTTTGTCACAGGCATGATACTGCCGAGTTGGGGGGGGCGCAACGTGATGTTGGTGGGCCTGATTCTTCAAGGACTTGGAATTGGGCTTTTTGGATGTTTTGACTCCCTGGCTGCGAACTTGATCATTTTCATCGTACTTGGTTTGGGACAGGGGGCGGTGGAAGTCACAACCAATGTTTCCGTGGTCAATATTGAAGCTCCAGGCAAAAGCCGCTTGATGAACCTTGTTCATTCAGCTTTCACTGTAGGAGCCATGATTGCTCCTTTCCTTGCAGGCTTTCTCGTCTGGTGGGATGTCTCATGGCGTGTTGTCTATATCGTCATGGGCTTTCTCTGCCTGTGCATGTTGGCTTGGACTTGGCAGGCTCGCTGGCTTCACGAGGCGAGCGAATCTTCCAGTGTATCCAATGAAGCTAACAAGAGAAAATTGTTTTGTGATCCTCTCCTGCTTTTATTGTCAGGAACGATATTTTTCTATGTGGGAGCCGAAATTGGGATTTCAAATTGGATCGCAGAGTATTTTGTTGAAATACATCAATCTTCAGCTTCGTTCGGTGCATTGATGGTTTCAGTTCTGTGGTTCGGCGTTTTTCTGGGGAGAATTGGTATTAGCGTTGGATACCGGGGCAATCAATTAGTCAAGTTGCTGGTCATCTGCTCTCTAGCGTCCTTTTTATTTCTTGGCTTGGCTGTCTGGAGTGTCAGCATATGGTGGGCCGGCCTATTTTTCTTTCTTACGGGGATGGGTTTCTCAATCATTTACCCCTGTGTGATGTCGATTATTGGTCTCAAGTTTAAAAAAGGCCAAAGCGCGGCAATAGGTCTCGTATCCACCAGTGGCGGTGTTGGAGTCTGCATCTTTCCTTTTGTCATGTCGGCGGTTTCTGAACAATCAGGTCTGATTACCGGATTTTTGTTTTATTGGATGCTGACAGCCTTGATGTGTATCTGTGCCTGTTTGGTGATCATGCTTTTTAAGCGTGAGGTCTAGTGATTGATGCGCAGACTCCGCTCATGTCATCCTCACCCTTGAATGCGTCCGAATTTTTTTTCCAGCTCGGTGAAGCTCATCTCCATGAGAGTAGGTCTGCCGTGTGGGCAGGTGTAAGGCATATCGCAAATCTTCAAATCATCGAGTAATTTTTCAAGTTCCGGTCCACGCAGCATGTCGTTGGCCTTTACCGCGTGCCGACATACAGTCTTGGCAATGACGTCTTCGCCCAAACGCAGCTTATTGACATCGCCGGATTCTTTCAATGTGTCGATGACATCGAGAATGAACTGCCGCATGTTTTTTGTTTTCACGAAAGGGGGTAAGGCATCAAGGATGAAGGTCTGGTCGCCAAATTCTCTCAGTTCCACGCCTAGATTCTGAAATTTGCTTATTACTTTATGAACAAATTGAGTGTCTCTTGGGTTGAGTTCAATTGTTTCAGCCAGCAGCAATCGCTGGGAAGGTGCTTCTCCATGCTCCAATTCCTTGAGCATTTTTTCAAACAGGATCCGCTCATGAGCCGCATGCTGATCGAGCAGCACAAGGCCACGATCAGATTCCAGCAGGACATATAACTTACCCAACACACCAATGATCCGCATGGGAACCGCCAGCAAGGGGGTCGGAGCTCCAATGTTCGATAAAATTGGGGGAGTCTCTGTTGCTGCCGAGGGTGATGGTATTTCGATGCTCGCATCCTGATGTGTGCGAGGTTCCCAATCAGATGCTGTTTGGTTATTCGGCTGAGATTTAGGTTGATTCAATGACCTGGATGGATCTTTTGGAGAACTCTTGGGGGGTATGCCTTCGAAGGAAGGAAGAGAGATGACGTCCGATTTGGGTATCATGGGGCTCGACGGAGACGTCGACTCAGTGCCCTGATGAATGTCTTTGCTTTGTTCAGTCGATGTTGATTCTGCGACATCCCTTTCCTGTTGTTCGTTGCTTCCCCGTGCTGTGGGCGAAGGCCCCATGGCAAAGTGCAACAAAGTTCGCTTTACAGCCCTCACTGCACATTGTTTCACCGCATACTCATTATGAAATCGAATCTCTTTTTTAGCTGGATGGACGTTCACGTCGACAAATGCAGGCGAAAGCTCGAAAAACAGACAGCATACTGGAAATTTACCTTTCATTAGAGAGGTATGATAAGCCTCCTTGAGAGCAAAATTCAGGGCCCGGTTTTCTATGGGGCGCTGATTGACAAAAAGGTGTTGGTCCGCACGACTAGATCTGGAGACGCCTGGTGCGCCAATGAATCCCCAGATGCGAACAGGATGTTCTTCGAAATATTCCTTTTCCTCGTCCCGCACTTTCGTCTGGATGGCATCTGTGAATTCAGCAGGCAGAAGGCGAACCTCATCTGCATACAGGAATGTCAAACGTTCCTTGAGAGCCTGCATCCTCGATTCCACGGTATCTTCCATGGCAATGGGATTGAGTTGCCATACGGTGCGTTTGTCTTGAATGAACTTGAATCCAATTTGCGGGTGCGCCAGCATTGCGAGAGTCAAGTAATGTTGAATGTGGCTTTTTTCTGTTTCTTTTGTTCTTAGAAATTTGCGTCGTGCTGGCATGTTGAAGAACAACTGCCTGACTTCAATGCACGTTCCCACAGGGCTTGACGCAGCCTCAACATGAACCATTTTACCACCTTGTACCACAATACGCGTCGCTTCACCATTTTCATTTTCACGTTCTCTGGTGGTCAGGGTAAATCGACTGACACTGGCAATGCTGGGCAGGGCTTCACCTCGGAAACCCATGGTTTGTATCTCTGTCAGATCGTTTGCCTCTCTGATCTTACTGGTGGCATGTCGCTCAAGACACATGAGCGCGTCATCGCGCTGCATGCCTGCTCCATCATCGGTAATGCGAATAAGACTGCGTCCTCCCGCATCGATCTCCACCGTGATGCGCTTGGCTTGAGCATCGATGGCGTTTTCAACCAGTTCCTTGACAACACTGGCAGGCCTTTCAACCACCTCGCCGGCAGCGATCTGATTGGCAACATGGTCAGGCAGCATTCGAATGCGATTCATGCCAACACTCTAAATACTCCGAGCCGCGGTGGGCAATCACCCTTTTGCATGGAATTGAGAGGGCGCTTATTCCAACTGTCTTTCTCTATTGTATGAAAAACCACAATAGGTATCTTCATTGAAAGGTTCATGAGGGCTTGTGCTAGATTATGGATGATAAAATTTTAAAATTGTTAGGACGTCGTGACTATGTCCCGGCCAACATTCCCGAGCTTTTACGCGGGCTTCGCCTGAGCGCCAATCAACAGCAAAAATTGCAGAAGGACCTGCGCATTCTGGAACGTTCTGGGCAGGTTGCGAGAATCAAGGGGAATCGCTACATCTTACCTGCGGAAGCTGATTTGATCTCCGGGCGCATTCAGATTACACGTCAAGGCAGAGGTTTCCTCACGCCGGATGACCCCAGTATAAGTGAGATTTCCATCCCTGCCAACAGCACCTCCACCGCCATGCATGAAGATCTTGTACTGGTGCGGCGCGATATTCGAGTCAAGCACGGCAGCATTTCCCGCGAAGCTCCCTGCACTGGGACTGTGGTGCGTGTTTTGGAACGACGGCGCAAGAATATTGTTGGTACCCTGAAACGCGGCAAGCAGTTCCTTTATGTCATTCCTGACGATACTCGGATGCCTCAGGACATCTATGTGCCGCCTCCCAAAGATATGGGACGTTCGGCCAGGGAAGGGGACAAGGTCGTGGTTGAATTGTTACACTGGGAATCCCGGCATACCAATCCTGAAGGTCAAATCACAGAAGTGCTCGGGCCACCTACAGCCGAAGGTGTGGATATGCTGGGTGTGCTGCGACAATATGAACTCCCATTAAAATTTCCCCGCAAGGTCCTTCAGGAAGTGCGGCATTTCGGTAATGAAGTCGCTCCTTCAGAGTTTGCGGATCGTGTGGATTGCAGGAAACATCAGGTCATCACGATAGATCCTCATGATGCCCGTGATTTCGATGATGCTTTCTTTCTTAAAAAAATAGAAACCGGCTGGAAACTTTGGGTCCACATCGCTGATGTATCGCATTATGTGAAACCTGGCTCTGCCTTGGATGTTGAAGCTCGAAAGCGTGGGAATTCAACGTATCTGGTTGATCGCGTGATTCCCATGCTTCCAGAGGCTCTGAGCAATGAACTCTGCTCACTCAAACCTGAGGTTGATCGTTTAACGAAATGTGTAGAGTTTCAGCTCAATCAGCAAGGTCACGTCAAGCGCTTCACGTGTTATGCTGCCATCATTCATTCCAAAAGACGATACGCCTATGAGCAAGCACTGTCTATCATTCGGGCCAAGCCAAAGGATTCCATTGAACGAATGCTGCATGACGCACACAAGCTGGCCCAAAAAGTGCGGCAGCTGCGCTTCAAAGCTGGTGCCTTGGAGTTGGATTTCCCAGAGACAAAGATCCGACTGAATGACAAGGGATTTGTCCAGGATATTGAACTCAGCAGGAGTGATGAGTCACATCAATTGATTGAGGAATTCATGCTTCTGGCGAACGAGGCTGTTGCGTTGCGATCCAGTAAACTAAGACGGACAACCATTCATCGTGTTCATGAAAAACCGGACCCAATTCGTCTGCAGGAATATCGTGAGAATGTGCTGGCACATGACGTTCCTTGCGGCAATCTGACGAAACCGGTAGAGGTTCAGAAACTCCTGAAACGGCTGGGTAAATTGAGCATTGGTTCAGCCTTGAAGATCGGATTCCTGAAATCATTGATGCGGGCCTGTTACTCCGTGGAGTCTTTGGGGCATTACGGACTGGCCAAATCCAACTACACTCATTTCACCTCTCCAATTCGGCGCTATGCGGATCTGGTGGTGCACCGGACTTTATTCGACTATTCCAAGACTCCTCTCACAGCTCTGAAGCAAACTGCTGAGCACCTTTCGGTCACAGAGCGCAATTCTTCGGATGCTGAGCGCGACAGTAAAAGTGTGAAACTTTTCGCTTACCTGACTTCCCAGCTCGCGTCGGGTAAACCGGTGCATTATGATGCGATGGTTACCGAGATTCGTAATTTCGGGTTTTTTGTGGAGGTTCCAAATCTTGGGATGTCAGGTCTTGTCCCGCTCTCGATCCTTGATGATGATTTTTATGAAATAGATCAGCGAGGGACCCAGATTACCGGGCGCCGTAACCGAAGGACCATAAGGCTTGGGCAGGATATCAAGGTCGTGATTGCCAAAGTTGATCCATTCAAAAAACAGGTGGATTTCCGACTGCTTCAGTCCGGCAAAAAGAGTTCAGGAAAAAGGAGATTGTCTGGCAATCAGCCCAAAAAGGTGAAAAAGAAATCCAGCTCTCAAAATCGTAGGCGAACCGGTCCTGATAAAAAAACTCTGACAAAGAGGAAAAGTAAAAGTCGTAAGTCATCATCCTAGCGTGGCAAGGGGAGTAAATGCATTTCTTTTGAATGAGTGTAATTTTGTGATTTCAACAATGGTTGGATTAGGTAGATTAACACCATATTTACCCAAGAAATCGTATCATGAAATCCTTTGAAGCCTCAATAAATTCGGTTGCTAACTCATGGCCTGCTCGGTCGGCCTTACGTTACTTATTAGTCATTCTCCTTTATTCGATCTGCCATGTGGATACACTTTATGCCCAGCAGGTCCCCAGCCAATCCAAACTGGACGCTCAGGTTATCTTGGGTGTTGAGGATCCCATCACTCTATCATTGGGCAACTTACCACCATTCCTAGAAGCGGACAGTGCTTTAGGTATGCTGCGGCACTCTTCTGTTCAAGGACAAGTCCTGCATGTCGCTCCCTCGGATGTCAGGGGGCTATTCGAAACGCGAGCTGTGAGGACTCCCAAAGGGGATTTAATGGCGATGTTTCCGGTGGGCAATCACTACGCAGCTGGTGCAGGGAAAGTCAATAGCATGATCATGTATCGCTCTCAAGATGATGGTAAATCATGGGAAGGGCCAGCTGTTGCTTTTGATATTGAATACAGTCAACATGGATTCATTCCTCTCATTCCTAAAGGGAGCAAACGCATATACGCATTCGGGACACAACCTATCCCGAGTCAATACAGCCGAGAAAAAGGAAAGTTTGAAAATGCACCGATTGGTTTTCGGTGGTCTGATGATGATGGTTATACGTGGAGTCGGGCTTCACTCATTCAACCTGTGAATGATCCGGGTTTTCTCGGGATGTCTGTGACCCGCATGTGTGAAACTGCCAGCGGCGCTTGGTTGTTAGGATCCCATGCTGCTGACTGGTCGAAAAAACCATTGGAGACGCAACAATATATCCTGCGGAGTGAGGATCAGGGCGAAACCTGGCATCTCCTGCCAGGGGCTCGCAAAGTTGGGTGGTCTGTACCGGAGTATAACCGCATGGATGAAGGGCGCCCCATCTGGCTGCAGGGCAGTGAAGTGTTTTTCATGGCTCGCACGCCCGCTGGGCAGATCTGGACGTCGCGAAGTCATGATGATGGGCGATCATGGTCTGATCCGAAACCTTCCTCACTAGTCCATCCCGATGCACCTCCCATGGTATTTCATTCAAGTGATCGGAAAACGCTCATCAACTTTTTTCACAATCGCCACACTGGAACCCAGTACACGGGTTTGTCAGGAACGATGGACGGGATGAAAGACCGATCTGAGATTTGGGTGACCCTTTCAAGCGATGGTGGTCGAAATTGGTCAGAGCCACGTTTTCTCTTCGCTAATGCTACTCAGATGAACCCTGAAAAAAATGGATGGTTCAATCATCAAGTGTCTTACCTCGATGCAGTCATAGACAAGGGAACGATTCATATTTTCTGTCCACATCTTTGGAACCGAGCAGTCTACCTGACCCTGCAGGAGTCTGATCTTCAAAAATTACCAACCAAAGAGATGCTGCAAAATACTTTGCCACGGTGAAATGCTTTGGGTATTGATAAGCCGCAATCAGATGGGACAGCCGACGGGGTTTGAGGTTTGTAAAAATGGCTTCATTCAGGCTTGATCGACACTCAATATATTTGCAATATTGTCCCATGCATCCAGACTCCGCTCAGAAACAAATTGGCCTGCTCATTCGGGCCTTTCATTACTTCTGCTGGGTTAATGTTTTTGTTTCTTTTGCATGTTTTGGAGAATCGAAGGAATGGCCTTTTTATCCGCCTCAAGTTGTTGAGCCGCCTCAGGTTCAATCCAGTGATCGAGTTCAAAATGGCATTGATGCATTTCTTCTCGCCAAACTTGAAGATCAGGAACTGAGTTACTCGCCCAAAGCACCCAGAGAGACACTGATTCGCAGACTCTATTTTGATTTGATAGGATTACCCCCTTCGCCAGATAAAATAGAATCTTTTGTAAATAATGGCGATCCCGATGCCTACAAGGCCCTGGTTGATTCGCTTCTTGATGACCCTCGTCATGGTGAGCGCTGGGCCAAGTTCTGGCTTGATCTAGCTCGTTACGCCGATACTGCAGGCTACGAGGGAGATCCTGATTTGCCTCATGCCTGGCGATACCGTGACTATGTGATTGACTCTATCAACCGCGACAAACCCTACGATCAATTCATCAAAGAGCAAATCGCAGGCGATGAGTTCAATGCTGTCATGGGGGCAGGTGAGCTTCCTCAACCCAAGCCCGAACATATGGTTGCCATGACTTTTTTGCGGCTTGCTCCTTTTACCGAACCTCGTGGAGATGAGACCCGCCACGAAATGCTCAGCGAGATGACTTCCACTGTGGGATCCGTTTTTCTGGGGCTGACTGTGGGGTGTGCGAAATGTCACGATCATAAATACGACAGAATTCCTACCAGAGACTTCTATCGAATGAAGGCTTTTTTCAATACGGTTCAGTTGATGCCTCCCGAGCGCGGAGATGCCTTTCAGATCGGTGGATCACTTCCAGCAGCCTTCTATCGTAAAGGTGAGTCCGAATGGGCAGAGGCCAAGCGTAAAGAGATTCGATCCGACACGGAGAGATTTGAAGCTCTCAAAACGCGCCTTGAACTGCGTGCTTCAGCTCAAAGCGATCAAGATGAGAATGTATCAGAGGCTTCCGACGATGAGTTTGATTTTGAATCCTGGATCCTTTCTTCGACCAATAGGTCCATTACCCCAGAAGAGCGCCTTCAATATGTCAGGCTGAAGCACAAAAAAGATTTTGCCGGTCAACAACTCAAGCGCCTGAATCCACAGGCCATGTCCCTGCGTCATTCCTTTGGCCCTCCTTACGAACCCGGGGTGCCTGTTTCTCGAGTGATGATACGCGGTGAACATGATAGCCCAGGCGAAGTCGTTCTGGCAGGGTTTCCTTCTTGTATCACCGGACATCAAAAGCCTGCTGAGATTCGTTTGGACCCCTTTAAACGCTGGCCAACTCGAAGTCGAAGGATGACTCTGGCTAACTGGATTGCCTCTGACAAAAACCCCATGACTGCGCGCGTTATCGTGAATCGTCTGTGGATGCATCATTTTGGAAGGGGGTTGGTCGAAACACCCAGTGATTTCGGTGCTCTGAGTGGTGGGGTTTCACACCAGAGATTACTGGACTGGCTTGCCCTTAAATTGGTGAAGGAGAATTGGAGCTTGAAAGCGATTCACCGTCTCATTGTCCACTCATCCGCCTATCAACAAAGCTCAACACAATTTACCTCACGCTGTCTGGAACTGGATCCGGATAACCGTCTTCTGGGGCGATTTTCGCGTCGTCGATTGGAAGCCGAAGCCATTCGGGATTCTATTCTTCACGTGAGTGGAAGACTCAACCCGGAAATGTATGGGCTGCCCATATTTCCTGCCTTGCCTGATGGGATAGAGGACAGTGTCAAGTATTCCAGGAGTAAATGGGCAACGACCTACGGGGCTGAAAGTCGCAAGCGAAGTATTTACATTTATCAGCAACGCACCCTTACCATGCCATTCATGCAGAATTTTGACAGCTTGGTGTGTGAAGACACGGTGCCCAAACGGCAACTGTCTGTTACTCCATTGCAGGCACTGGCAATGTATAACGGAATCCTGGTCAACGAGGAGTCAGAACATTTTGCCAGAAGGATCGCAAAGGAGGCCAAAACTGATCCAGAGGCTCGTGTTGTCATGGCTTATCAGCTGGCGCTCGGTCGTTTACCTGATGATCAGGAACTTGGTTCGCTCAGCGGATTCGCCAATTCGATAGAGGGACTCACCCGCATGACCCGCATTTTATTCAACACAAGCGAATTTATTTATGTCGACTAACGTCCATCCCGGTTCTCTCATTCCAAGGAGGCAATTTTTAACAAACGCCTGGAATGGCATAGGAGCATTCGGTTTGGCAGGTTTGCTGGGCGAAGATCTTCTGGCAGGCCCGGTGACGCCCGCCAACGGTCCGCTCACGCCCCAAAAACCACATTTTCCTCGCAAAGCAAAGCATTGTATCTTTTTGTTTATGCAGGGGGGCGTTTCCCAAATGGATGCTTTTGAAAACAAGCCCTTGTTGCGAGAGTTGCATGGAAAACCTATTTCAGGAAATACTTCAGTCAAAGGCGAATTACAGGGGCGACTTTCATTTCCGCACGTGTGTGTAGGCAGTCCATTTGATTTCAAGCAATACGGGGATTCTGCTAGATGGATGTCCGAACTCTTCCCGAATATGGCGCGTCGTGTGGATGACATGGCTTTCGTTCATGGTATCAAGACAGATAACCAGAATCACGGTCCTTCGACCTATCACGTGAACACCGGAAGCCAATTTCCCGGTAGTCCCTCAGTTGGATCCTGGATTCAATATGGACTCGGAACGCTCAACCAGAACATGCCAGGGTATATCGTCATTCAAGATCCCCGAGGTGCTCCCTGCAATGGTGCTGCGGTCTGGGCCAATGGCTACTTGCCAGCGGTGCATCAGGGAACTTTGTTGCGCGATCATGGAAACCCAATCCTTAACCTTCATTCGCCTGCAAACTTAAGCACTTCCCAACAGCGAGTAGAGTTTGATCTTATCCGGGAACTCAACGAAGGCCACCTGACTCATCGCCCATGGGACTCGGAGCTTGAGTCTCGTATTGCCGCTTATGAGTTGGCGTTCCGCATGCAAACGGCTGCTCCTGAGGCCGTTGATTTATCGGGTGAACCGGAATCGATTCGCAAACTTTACGGCCTTGATAAAGAGCATACCCGGGGATTCGGTAGGCAATGTCTGCTGGCAAGACGCATGGTGGAGCGTGGGGTACGCTATTCGCTATTGATCCACGGTGTTCAGATTGGTTCTCACAGCTGGGATGATCATGGCAATGTGGAAGGCGGGATGAGGAAACACAGCAGAGAGGTTGATCAGCCGGTCGCGGCTTTGCTCGAAGATCTGGACAACCGAGGCTTGCTGGAGGAGACGCTGGTCGTCTGGGCATCAGAGATGGGAAGAACGCCTTTTGTCAACAGTCTCGAAATGCCCAAGAATCCAGGACGTGAGCATAACTCCTATGGGCTTTGCATGTGGATGGCTGGAGGAGATGTCAAAAGAGGCTCCACTGTTGGGGAAACTGATGCATTCAGTTTGCGCTCTGTTGGAAAGCCCATCCACATCCGTGACGTGCACGCGACCATTTTAGATTTAATGGGCTTGCATGACGAGGACCTTACCTTTCGTCATGCCGGTAGAATCCGTAAGCTCACCGATATTGGTGGCCATGTGCTGCATGATGTGATTGGTTGAGCATCATCCGAACTCATGTGCTCCTTTCAGAAGCCTCATGCCAGTATTTTGTGAGCCACGTAGCCTGACACATCTGTGAGGCGAAACTCTCTGCCCAGATGCTTGTAAGTAAGTCGTTCGTGATCCAGTCCCATAAGATGAAGCAAGGTTGCATGCAGGTCGTGGATGGTGCATCGGTCCTGCACCGCGTGATACCCGAAATCATCCGTTGCTCCATATCGCATGCCACCCTTGACTCCGCCCCCGGCCATCCACATGGAAAATCCGTCTGGATGATGATCACGGCCTACAGGCCCATCGCCCGCTTGGACCGATGGGGTTCGGCCAAACTCTCCCCCCCATAGCACAAGAGTATCATTCAGCATTCCACGTGATTTTAGATCCATGATTAAACCAGTGATAGGTTTGTCAATTTGTCTTACGTTGACGGAGTGCCCCTTCTCCAGATGTGAATGCTGATCCCACTGTTCATTATTAAAGGGAAGACTATGTGCATGACTTACTTGAATAAAGCGCACCCCTCGCTCAGCGAGACGCCGCGCAAGGAGGCATTGATGGCCGAAATTTTCCGTCTCCGGCTCATTCAACCCATAGAGCTTTCGAGTTGATTGGGATTCGCCACTGATGTCCGTCGCCTCTTTTGCTTCGGTTTGCATGCGGAATGCCAGCTCGAAGGATTTGAGGCGTGTCTCAAGTTCTCTTTTTCCCTCCAATTGCATTGTCTTTTGCGTCTGAAGCTGATTCAACAATCTCAACTGCAGTTCTTGAACGGACCGATCTTTTGGGGAATTCGCCTCGACGTAATGAAAGCGGGCATTTTTGGCCAAAGTATTTGGATAACCTTGTGTCCCAAGAGCCACTCCTTGATGCTCTCCGGGAAGAAAGGCTGCTCCAAAATTATCCACCCCCCCATGCAGGGAGGTAGGGCAAATAGTCACAAAGGAGGGGAGATTTCGGTTTTCAGTGCCTAATCCATAACTCACCCAGGAACCCAGGCTGGGCCTCAACAGGGATTCATTTCCCGTGTGCAATTTCATGCATGCGCCTCCGTGGGCGACATTAGTCTCACAAAGTGAGTTGAGCATGCAGATGTCATCAGCCACCTTGGGAAGGTGCTGCCAAAGCTCCGACATCCAATGGCCAGATTGCCCCACTTTCCGAAAGGACCAGGGCGATTGCATGAGATTGCCACGCTTTGCAAATTGCACTTTGCGCTCGGGAAATGGCAGTGCTTGACCGTTATACTTCTCCAGATTTGGTTTGTAATCGAAAAGATCTACATGGGAAGGCCCCCCATGCATGAAAAGGAAAATGACTCTTTTGGCCCGCGGAGGGAAATGCCAGGGAGCGGTGCCAGCCTGTGCTTTTGATTCATGGAATAACATGGCATTGAGGGCCAGACCTCCAAAACCAACGCACAAGCGATCCAATGCTTCTCTGCGTGAGAGCGATGATAATTGAAACGGGCTATTGGACATAAATAAAGTCGTTGGAAATCATCAATACATGACAGAGCGTTTCCCAGGCTTCTGCTTCCTCCAGTAGCTCGGAAGTTTTGCTCACCAGCTCAAGGCATGCCGTCATTTCTTTCTCGGAGGGATGTCGGCTGAAAAGGATACGATATAGTTCATCCAATCTACTTGCATTTGCTTTGCTTGAATGAAGTACGCGACGGTTCGTCTGTTTGGCCATCTCCTTGACGAACGGACTATTGAACATCATCAGGGCTTGAGTAGGCACAGTTGTAAGGGAACGTTTACCGATGGGAGCTGTGGCATTGGGGAAATCGAGAAGCGCAAGCAAATCGTAGATATGAGAACGCACGACCGGAAGGTAAACCGTTCTATGTGGAAAAGATTCATAGGCAATCCTGTTCTTATCCAGATCTTCTGATGATGGATCCTGTGCTTTGACGTAAATTGGTTTCTTCAGGTGAGCATTGGCGTTCAGCGAGCCTGACACAGCAAGCAATGCATCCCGAAAGGTCTCGGCATCCATGCGTCGCATATTTTTTTTCCAATACAAACGATTGGAGGGATCTTTTTTTTCGGCCGCTTGATTGAGGGACATAGACGATAATTGGTATACGCTAGAGAGGAGTATTCGGCGATGCAGATGCTTTATTGACCATCCATGTCTGATGAAATCTGTGGTCAGCCAGTCCAGCAACTCAGGGTGGGAGGGAGCTTGTCCGGTGGTTCCAAAATTATCGGGAGTGTCGACCAGACCACGGTCGAAATGCCAATGCCAGACACGGTTGACAAAGACTCTTGCGGTTAACGGGTGATGACGTGATGAAATCCATTTGGCAAGCTCGAGGCGACCACTTGAATCGGCATCGACAATGGGGTGTTTGAATTTTCCTATCTCCAAAGGGAAGCGTCGCTGAATTTCTTCACCCAGCTGATGCGGGTTTCCACGGATGTTCAAGCGCACGTTTTGTATAGAGCCATCAGAAACCCCCATAACCTTAGGTTGTTCAGGTTGATTCGACGCCAGCGTTTCGCGTTCTTTTGTGAACCTTTTAATTTGCTCGATGCTCGCAAGGGCTTCTTTCGGGTTGCTCACAGAAATCAAGCGAATGCGATCAATATGGGACATGAGCGGTTTGGATTCGATCCGAAGGACGTGCTCCCCTGATTTCAGCTCCAGTATACCTTCGATAATCCATTTTTGATTCTCCGGAAACCAGCCTCCTGTGGTCGCTGAAACTGCGTTCTCAAAAATAGGGTTACCGTCCAGAAGGATCTTGCCGGGGCGAGCTGTTTTTGCAGCATACCTTAATTCCAATATTGAAATATTCTCGTCTTTGACCGACAGATCATATTCGACAAAATTGTCCTGAGCCCCAGGGTCGCCGATAATGCCGATTTCTTTGCCATACTGCTCACGATCAACAATGACATTACCCCGATCGAAATCCTCAGCCTGCCACTCGCGTGTTTGCCCGATATTGCCATAGTTTGACAACTGGATTTCGGCTTTTGAAATGCGTTGATCCAAGTCCTTTATTTTCCTTTGCCAGATGCTTTTCTGAAGCACGCCCTTGGGTGTCTTGACTTCACGATCTTCGATATCTGTGCTGTAGAATATGCCGGCCAAAGCATAATAATCTTTCTCTGAAATGGGATCGAATTTGTGATCGTGGCATCTTGCGCAACCGATGCTCAGTCCCATGAAGGCGCGGCCAAGAGTGTCTAATTGTTCATCGATAATGTCCGCACGTTTTTTTACCGGATCTTGTTCAGCAAGGATTTTGGTTCCTATTGCCAGGAAACCGGTGCCTGCCAAAGTGTGTTCATCACCCCAGGATACCAAATCGCCCGCCAGTTGTGCCTGCACGAATTGATCGTAGGCCATGTCCTGATTGAAGGCATCAATGATCCAATTCCGATACCTAAATGCATGAGGGTAAGGGTGGTTTTCATCACCCCCGTTTGAATCGCCATACCTCGAGACATCCAGCCAATGGCGGCCCCACTTTTCACCATAATGCGGGGAAGCGAGCAACGCGTCGATCATACGTAAATAAGCCTGCTCGCTTGTATCCTGTAAAAATGCGGTCAGTGCTTGTTGTGAAGGGGGGATTCCCAAAAGGTCCAGCCAGACACGCCGCAGTAGCGTTGCTTTATCAGCACGTGCCGAGGGCGACAACTCAAGGGCTTCCAGCCTTTTCAATATGAAAAGATCTGTCGGTTGTTTTGCCCAGGATGCATCCTTGACGGCTGGGAGTGATGGAGTTTCGGGTGCTTCGAAAGACCAGTGTTGGTCATCTGCTATTGTCACATGCGAGATGGCGATTGCACACCAAACGATGATGTTGGAACACAATAATCTCATACGCTTCCCTCAACTCTCTAAAGCCGCATCACCCGTTGTGCAAGTAAAAATAGGAATCGCATTCCTTACCTATTCTTCTTGAATATGGTCTACGGCAAAATTACTGTTGTTCTATCCCATCTAATTACCATGTTGTTATGAACCACATCAGGACCAAACGTGATATTTCTTCAAGGAAGACTGCTCGTCAGAGGTGGATACCTTTTGCAATAAGCATATTGCTTCTGAGTTCTTTCTGGTGCTCCCATGCGGCATCTCAGCATCCAGATAAAACTCAGGATACTGAAAGTGTTGAGTGGTGGTCGCTTCAACCGATTCGGCAGGTTGAATTACCTCCTTCAACTGAGAAAGCTCGAAATCCGATTGATTATTTTGTCCACCAGCGATTGCGCCAACATGGACTTCAGTCTTCCATTGAGGCGGATCGATGGACTCTCATACGTAGATTGTATTTCGACTTATTGGGCCTTCCTCCCTCGCCCGTTGATATTGATGCCTTTATAATGGACGATTCTCAGAGAGCTTATGAAAACCTCGTGGACCGTCTTTTGGCATCACCCCACTACGGGGAGCGCTGGGGACGTCACTGGCTTGATGCCGTTCATTTTGGGGAGAGTAACGGATTTGAATACAATCAACCGCGCAATCACGCGTGGCATTATCGTAACTGGGTCATTGATGCCTTCAATCAGGACATGGCCTACGACAGGTTTGTCCGCCTGCAGATAGCGGGTGACATTATAGCCCCAGAAAAAGAAGGGATTGTAGCTACTGGATTTCTCGTCACCGGGCCCCATAACACCACAAAACCCTCAAACGATGTGATGCGTTTAACCATGCGTCAGGACGAGATGGAGGACATGGTGGCATTAGTTGGGCAAACTTTTCTCGGACTCACGATTAATTGTGCACGTTGTCATGACCATAAATTTGATCCAATTTCGATGAAGGATTATTATGGCATAGCTTCTGCGCTGGCAGGAGTTGAATTCGGGGACCAAACTATCAACATGCCTGCTTCGGGAGTAGTCGAAGGGAATGCATCCAAGAGTGACGAGGGTGATTCACTCAAGGTGTGGGCAGTCACTCCCATCGATCCCGGGAAGACGCATCTGCTCAAGCGGGGTAATGTTGAAAACAAGGGCGAGCTTGTCCCCCCTCGTGGCATTGCTGCTTTACGCATGCTGGACAGCGACTTCGGCTTGAATCCTGATTCAGACGGACGTCTTCGAAGGTTCAAGCTGGCTGAATGGATCAGCGGCGTGGAAAACCCTTTACTTGCTCGTGTTATGGTCAATCGAGTATGGAAGCATCATTTTGGACAGGGAATCGTTCTTACTCCCAACGATTTTGGTTACAGTGGTGGACGTCCCAGCCACCCGGATCTGTTGGAATGGTTGTCGGACTACCTTAAAAAACATGATTGGCGTCTCAAACAGTTGCATCGCTTGATTGTTACCTCAGCGACTTATCGCCAGAAATCATCCCCGAACGCTCATGCTGCTGCGGTTGATGCAGGGAACCGGTATCTCTGGCGTAAAAGCCCTTCTCGTCTCGAAGGTGAGATACTGCGTGATACACTATTGGTGTTATCAGGAAAGTTGGATCCTAAATTTGGTGGGCGAGGTTATCGCGATATGCGTGAGTATAAGTTCAAGGGGTCGCACTTTTATGATGTTATTTCTCAGGACCATCCGGAGCAATTCCGGCGGACAATCTATCGCTTCAGCCCCCGGGGTGCCATGCGCACTCTTCTGGATACCTTTGACTGCCCGGACCCATCTGCCATTACCCCTCAGCGAGCTGTCACTACGACCCCCCTGCAGTCTTTGGCGCTGATGAATAACGATTTCGTGGTCAATATGTCTCAAGCATTTGCCGGGCGCCTTGAAAGCCAAGCTGGGTTGAATGCTCAGCAGCAGGTATCTCTCGCATATCGGCTTGCTTATGGGCGCGGTGCGGAGGAGCAGGCCATGAAGATATCAGTGTCATTTATTCAAAAACACGGTCTTGCGGCCTGGTGCCGAGTCATCTTCAACAGCAATGAATTGCTTTATGTCAGATAGGAATCAATTGTCTCGCCGTGAATGGTTGAGCTGGGCAACACATGGATTGGCTGGTGCGGCCTTGACGGATCTTTTCGCTGCTGATCGCCCGGTTTCAGCAGGAGGGGGAGTTGGGCTTCATCACCTTCCTCGTTCCAAACGTGTGATCCACATCTGCCTGATGGGGGGATTGAGTCACCTCGATTCCTTTGATTTCAAACCAGAGATTGCCAGATTTCACAATCAGTCGCTCCAGTATGATGAACGCCCTGCCACTTTCTTCAATCGCATAGGTTTGATTCGGAAAAACGATTGGGAATTCCAGCAACGCGGCAGAAGTGGTTTATGGATTTCAAATTTGTTTCCTCATATCGCTGGGATTGCGGATGAGTTGACGGTCATAAGGTCCATGGTTACTGATTCGGCCAACCACACTCCTGCGACCTTTCAGCAGAATTCTGGATTTCAATTAAACGGTTTTCCGGTCATGGGTTCCTGGATATCCTATGGTCTGGGCATGGATACTGAAAATCTGCCGGCTTATGTAGTGCTCCCGGATGCCAGAGGCTATCCCGCTGGCGGCACGATTAATTGGTCAAACGGGTTCCTGCCCTCGCTCCATCAGGGAGTGGCTTTTAATACCAAGGGAACGCCGATTCCTGATTTGTTTCCTCCATCGGGAATTTCACCTGAAACGGATGCGGCGTCCCGTCAACTGTTGAGGCAGCTCAATGACCAGGATATTAATCGTCATGGCCGGGAAGACGCCGTCATGGCCCGCGTGCGGAGTCATGAATTGGCTGCTCGCATGCAGTTGACTATTCCAGAAGTCACTGCCATCGACGGTGAATCTGAATCCACCCGGGAGATGTACGGATTGAACCAGGAACCAACAAGAGACTTTGGGAGAAATTGCCTGCTCTCACGCCGTTTGCTCGAAAGAGGTGTTCGTTTCATTCAACTTATATCGGGTGGTTCCTTTGGCTCACCTCGCATCAACTGGGATGGTCACGAGGATATGAAGAAAAATCATTCCCGTGAAGCGCAACGAATTGATCAGCCCGTTGCAGCGTTGATCCGGGACCTTCGCCAACGGGGTATGTTGGACGATACTCTGGTTTTGTTTACCACGGAGTTTGGGAGAACTCCCTATACGCAATCGAATGATGATGAACTGGGGGCGGGAAGGGATCACAATATGTATGGTTTTTCACTCTGGATGGCCGGAGGTGGCCTGAAACCGGGCCTTGCGTACGGTTCCACAGATGAAATCGGATGGAAGACTGCAGAGAAACCAGTTTATTGGCATGACTTTCATGCGACAGTCTTGCATTTACTGGGCCTTGATCATGAAAAGTTGACCTTTTATCATAATGGTATCGAACGTCGTCTCACTAATGTGCACGGTGAGGTCCTGCGCGAGATCATCGCTTGAACCGTTTTCGCGAGTCCTTTTCAAAATTGAGTTCATACATGTTCACGGGACAAGAAAAGCTAAATGGTATGAGCATCGATAATCTGGCCCTGCGTCAACTGGAAGATTATGATCTGGGCAGACCGGGAACACTTTTTGCAGGAGGGATTGAATTAAGTGTTGATCAGGCTTACGCATTACAATCAGCTGTTGTTAACTTGAGATGCAAAAGGGGCGAAAAGGTTATTGGTTATAAGGTGGGCTGCACATCCCCTGCGATCCGTTCTCAACTGGGTATCGATCATTGTATCATGGGAAGGTTGTTCGATACGGAACAGTGTGCTTCTGGTACACGCGTTTCCGGTAAGGCCTATGCAGGGTTGGCTTGCGAAGGCGAGCTGGCCATTGAATTATCCCGTCCACCCACTCCAAGGGATTTTCAAACGAAAGGTCTTCCTGATTGTGTCTCGCGTGTCTTTCCCGTCATTGAATTGCATCAATATGTGATTCGGTCTCAAAAACCCGATGCAGCTGAGTTAATCGCAAACAATGCCTTGCATGCAGGGGTGGTTGCAGGGCGTGGGATAAAGGCTCTGGATCACGGAATCCCATCGCTTTCGATATACAAGGACGGCATATTGCTTGAAACATGTTCCAGCATGACATTGACTGCAACCATTGCTTCCTCGTTGCGATGGTTGGTGCATCACTTGAATGTCATTGGCATTGAGATGCGAGCTGGGCAAATGATTTTGACAGGTTCAGTTTTGGGATTGTTTCCGATAAAGGAAACTTGTTCCCTTCGCATTAAATCTGAACCCTTTGGTGAGGTTGAGGCTTTCATTGAATATGAGGACGTTGTCTGAATTGGGAGCAGGGGATGTTTGTTCACTTCTAGTGCTGCGATTGTTGAGTTTTGTTGAAAAAGTCCTGAGTTTGATTTATTTTATAAAGATTGGTGACCATATTTTAGTATTACAATGAACTTGAAAGTCGATCGCAGGAAGTTTTTGAGAGGAGCTGGAATTGGGTTGGCCCTTCCCTTGTTGGAGTCTTTTGAGACATCAGCGATGAATGCCTCTTCCTCGGTTGAGCCTGTCAAGCGGCTCGTATGCATAGGCACTTACCTTGGCTTTCATCAGGCCGACTTTTTCCCAAAGCGTATTGGCAAATCCTACGAGATGCCTTTTGTTCTGGAGCCACTGACACAGTTCAGAAATCAGTTCTCAATCTTTTCCGGTCTGGATCATCGAGGTCGAAATGGGCATGAAGGCTGGAAGGCCTGGATGAGTGGTTCTGCAACAGGTGCTGTCTCCATGGATCAATTGGTTGCGGGCCACGTTGGGCATCAAACACGATATGCATCCTTGCAACTCACCTGTGGTACGCCTCCTGATGCAGCGCGATTGAGTTTTACCAGGGAGGGTGTGGCTTTACCAATGATCGGTCGTCCAAGCGTGCTCTATCAAACACTTTTTCGTTCTGATAGCGACAAGTCCAGAATGGAATATGTATTGAGAGGCAATGGTAGCGTATTGGATGACTTGAAGGAAGAGGCCAAATCAGTTCACCGACAAATTTCACGGCGTGATCAACAGAAATTGGATGAATATTTGTCGTCTCTGAGGCAGGTGGAGAAAATTCTTCAAAAACAGGAGACCTGGTTGGATAAACCATTTCCTGAAACAGATTATGCATTGCCTCCTTTTGACCCGGTATCTCCTGATCAGTCTTTGGAATGCGAGTCAATAATGTATGATCTCATGGCCTTGGCCTTGAGCACGGATTCGACGCGTGTAATGACTTTTCTGGTGCCGGGATGGAGTCAGGTTTTTGAAATTGAGGGGCAGCGACTGAGCGCAGGGTATCACGGTCTTTCACATCACGGAAATGAAACAAGGAAAATTGCCGAATATAATCTTGTAGGCAGGGAGCACGTGCGGCGTTTTGCACGATTCATTGAAACATTGGGGAACTGCAAAGATCACCAAGATCGATCCCTACTCGATTCCACAACCCTTGTTTACGGAAGCGGTATGGGGGATTCGAATACACATGATAATAGCAATTTACCGACACTTATCGCCGGGGGTGATTTCTCTCACGGCAATCACTGGGCCATCGACCGCACCTCGTCCAAGTCAAGGCTTCTAGGCGATTTAATGCTGACTCTGATGCAGAGGATGGGAATGGGAATTGAGGCGTTTGCTGGCGCGCGCCACAATATGAACGAGTGCTTAGTTTAGGCTTTTGATGAAAATTTTCCATTGGTGCCACTCGATTTGGTTGTCTGCCATTGTTCTTTCGGCTGATACGTTGCCTCGTTCAGCATCGACTTTCATCGAACAGCATTGTTTCGAGTGCCATGAGGGAAGTGATGATTCCCTGAAAGGTGATGTGAATCTTGGGCAGGCTTCCTTTGATTGGTCCTCCCCTGAAATCGTGGATTTGTGGACCACGATTCATGACGTCGTGGGTTCGAGCGACATGCCCCCAAGTGATGCTGGATCTTTCCCTGGAACACAGGAGCGCGATGAATTTTTGGCGTGGTTGAAAGAAAAGCTTACTCGGCATGCGCCCGTCGGCGGGACTTTGCCAAGACGACTCAATCGGGTGGAATATGAAAATACCATCCGCGATTTGTTTGGTTACCCGGAATTTGAAGTGCCTCCCTCATTTCCCTCTGACACTTCCAAACACGGATTCGATAATGTGGCGTCGGGGATGCTCCTGTCCCCCCCATTATTGGCTCAGTATCTTGAGATTGCGACTGCCATTGCGGACGAATTTCTGCCACAACCTATTTCCCTGCCCAAAGCGGAGCCTCGTGATTATTCCATTCCCATGTCTGAATTGAGTACAGATGCAGGGGGCGGAGGTAGTCAAAGGGGTAGTGTTTTCCGACTTGTTTCTTCCCGGAATATGGCGAGTGGAGCGGGCTGGACTTCTTCGTTTGAAGCGCCGGTGAGTGGCGTTTATCGTGTTCAGATTGACGCCAATACCTTCCAAAGTGACCGCATGTTTTATGATCAGAGAAAGGTGCCTTTCAAATTGGCAGTCTATGCAAGGCAGAACGGGGAACAAAAATATGCACGGTTTTCTGATCTAAGAAAAATCGGAGAATTTAAAGTTTCGGCGGAATCCTCGGAAGGAGGCTATGGAATTCTGGAAGCAGAACTTTTTCAGGGTGAGGTGTTGGGTTTTCGATGGGCGGATGGTCCGGTTTTTTCTGATCCCGGAAGAATTGATCTTTCCCATGATTTTATCGATGACCGTTTGTTGAATGATCGACCCTTTTACGCCGCAGCAATTCAATTGAACGGAGGCAAGCGAGGATCCTCACAGGCGGAGTTTTACGAAGCCATTCGTGATCTTATTGAAAGCGGTCAACTTGACTTAAGCAATCCTGATTTGGATAAGGCTCCAGCTATTTATGGTGGCGGGTTATTCAATGGTCCACACAATTGGTGTCAGTCTTATGCTCATGAAGAGATGTATCGCTTTGGTCCAGCATTGGATATTGTGCGAGTTTCCGTTAGTGGCCCGAGTCGCACCGTCAGTAGCCAAAGAGAGCGTGCCAGGATGGTCAGATCGAAAGCATTTTTGAACAGGCGGTCAGATGAAGTATCGGATCTGGTATTTACTGAAAGGTTTCTCAGAGGTTTTCTCTCAAAAGCATTCAGGCGACCTGTAAGCTCATTACAGCTGGACAAATATTTAGATCTTGTCCGGGCACATCGGGAATCTTTTCCGGACAAGCGTATTGAAGATGCACTCCACCTCGCTATCAGGAAAGCCCTTCTATCGTCGCGTTTCCTGTTTCGTGAGCTTGGATCGGGTAGTTTGGATGGTTTTGAATTAGCGAGCCGATTAAGCTATTTCCTAACAAGCGCTCCTCCTGATGATCGACTAATCTCCTTGGCGGTAAAAGGTAAATTGTCGGACCCCATGACCTTGAAAAACGAAGCGTACCGTTTGTTGCGCCTGCCCCAGCGTAGAGCTTTCGTCCGTCACTTTACTGGTCAGTGGTTGGGCACAAGAAAGCTCATGGATATCATGCCTGATCCTCGATTACTAAAGTTTTATGGCCCTGACCGTCAAGCTATGATCAACGAAACCGAACTCTTCTTTGAGGAGATGTTGGTTGAGAATCACAGTCTGGAACATTTTATTGATCCGGGATTCAGTTTTCGAAACCAAAACCTCAACAAGATTTACGGAGGAGAGATCACCGGAAACAAGATGCAACGTGTGACTTTTCCGAAGGGAGGGAAGCAAGGTGGGTTACTTGGTCTGGCTTCCATTATGATGGCGACTGCAAACGGTGTGGATACGCACCCAGTGCATCGAGGGGTATGGTTGCTGGAAAATGTCCTTGGTCAACCGACGCCGCCCCCGCCAGCTGATGTTCCTTCCGTGGCTCCGGATACAAGCGGTACGATAACGATGCGTGAAAAAATGTTGGCACATCAAGCCGATGCTTCCTGTGCTCGCTGTCATACAAAAATTGATCCGCTTGGTTTCGTGATGGAGCATTATGACCCAGTTGGACGCTGGCGTGAGTATTATCCGGTTTACACCGAGTTAGCCTCCGCGCCGTTGAAAGAAGAATTCTATGCGAGTCAGGGGGAGGGAACCCAGAAGGGAAGGCATATCGATACGATGGCAGTGATGCCTGATGGAACGGTTTTAAAAGATGTCACGGATCTCAAAGCCTATCTGGTCACCAATATTGATTTATTTGTGGAATGTCTGGCTGAAAAGTTATTGATATACGGAACCGGTCGTCCGCTGAGCTTCGGTGACCAACGAATCGTCCATGCATTGTCGCAACAGATTACAGGCAATAAACTCGGGTTTCAGGACATGATTGTTTCCGTGATACTGAGTGATTCATTTCTTTCTCGTTAGTATCATCCACTCTATTGCAGGTGAGGATAGGTGCTAAATCCATTTACCAAATAGATCACTTCATTGAAAAAGTCTGGATCGAGACTTCAGAACAAATTGTCTGGTCAGGTTTTCGTGCGATAATACGTTTTTTATTTGTGGTCTGTTCATTAATCAAGAAATTTTCAATAAGGATGAAACTCCTCGTTTTGAGCTTGGCATCAGGAGTGGTTTTTTTCTTCGTCGCACCCAAAAGTCTGGAGGCTCAGGATTACTCAGAAAAGAGTGAGCCCTCCATGATGAAGCATCATCAGATAGGGCACCCTGATTTTTTGAGCCCACATGCTCGCCCTATCTTGCTGCATGACGGTAACGTATTTGTGGTTAATACCCGGGAGGATACGGTTGATGTGATTCAAGTGGGCAATTTTGGCATTGTCGCACGGATTCATGTGGGGGTTGATCCTGTCGGGTTGGCCCTGAAACCGAATGGGAAGGAAATCTGGGTATCTAATCACATATCCGACTCGGTGAGTGTGATCGACACCGACCCGATCAGTCCTTTTTATTTGAACGTTCTGGCAACGATTCAGGATATCGATCCCAGAACAAAAGCAACCCGTTTTGATGAGCCTGTCGGCATAGCTTTTGCCAGCAATGAAAAGGCATATGTCGCTTTGTCCGCCGAGAATCAAATTGCCGTGGTCAATGTGCTTACCCGGCAGGTGGAGAAAAAGTTAACTATCCATGCGCAGGATCCTCGCGCCATCATGGTCCGTGAAGACCGTCTTTACGTCGTTCCTTTTGAATCAAATAACCAGACACAGATCTCTGGTGGCACTGGTGAGCTGGATGGCAAATTGTCCACCTTTGACGCTCGAGAACATGTCCTCGATAATAACAACGTGCTTTCTATTGGAGCCGTCGTGGATATCGTGAAGCATTCCCAAATTCCTGATCGAGATTTGTTTGTTTTCGATACATCGACTGATGAACTTATTGAAACTGTGGATTCTCTTGGGACCTTGCTCTACGGAATGACCGTCAATTCCCGCGGGACTGTTTTCATCGCCCAGACCGATGCACGGAATGCGGTCAATGGTCAATCTGGCACCGCTCATCATGGTTTGGCTGAACTGGAAAACCGTGCTTTTTTGAATCAAATTACACAGATCGATTTCAAGGGCGACGCGTTCCATGCTTCCAGGTTTATCGACCTTGAACCGCTCCCCCCTGAGCATCCCGGGCCAGGGATGGCCCTCGCGACACCGTTTGCCATTCAAGTCAGCGATGATGACTCGACCTTGGTGGTTTCCGCTGCCGGATCAGACAAGGTTTTTACCCTCAATGCCTCATCGGGTGAAGTGCTTGGTCGCGTAAGCGTGGACCACGTGCCACGGGGGATTGCCCTCGATTGTTTGAAAGATGGCTCGCTCTCGGCAGCCTGGGTTCTCAATGCCGTTGCAAACACGGTATCTTATCTGGATCTCTCCGACCCCCGACACCCCAGAAATATTCACACTGTAACATTGGAAGATTCAACAGATTCTGAATTGAAACAGGGACGGATTGCCTTCAACGACGCGGATGCGTCCAGCACGGCGACTTTCTCCTGCGAAAGCTGTCATCCTGATGGACATACAGACCAGTTACTTTGGGTTCTGGAGACTCCCATCTCAACGGGAGGGAATCAGATCGTACCCCGCACTACTATGCCTGCTCGGGGTCTTCGCGATACGGCCCCTTACCATTGGGATGGAATCCCTGGCGATCCCTATGGTGGAATCAATACCGCCAGTACCAGGAATGCTGTTGAAGCCAACAGCAACAGGAATGATCCTGCGAGCAGTACGCGTCATTTGGTTGATGGTGCCCTGGCTTCCACGATGAAAAGAGTGGGCGAAGAAATCTTGAACAATGAAGGCAATGCGGGTGCTTTGAATGCTGACCAACGTGATGCGTTGGCAGCGTTTCTATTGACAGTTCCCTATCCACCGGCTCAGAGACGCGCCTATGACAACATGCTTTCGTCAAAAGCTCGAAACGGATTTAGAATGTTTCATGTTGTCGGTGATAAACAGGGGAACCCAGATGTGAATGTATGCGGGAATTGCCATCGAATGCCATTCTGGGTCAGTACTAATACGAGAGGGTCAGGGATGGATGCACCGACTTGGAGAGGCGCATATGATCGCTGGATGATTCTACCTCAGGGGCGTCTGAATCTGATCGACTTTGATTTCTATGCCTCGATGGCTGACCGCGGGGTTCCTGAGCGATCCCTGTGGCGTCTTTCCTGGGGGAGTCGGCGGGAATTTGATAACGTGTGGGATATGGTGCTGGAAGGCAGTACCGGGTTTTCCGGCGCGTTTGCCCGACAGGTCACTTTGAATGAAATGGCCGTAAACGATCCAGTGTCTCTGGATTTGTTGAGAGCTCTTGAGCAGTCCTCTCGTGAGGGTGGGGTGGTTTTGCAGGGTGAAGGAGTTTGGATGCATGATGGGAATCCTGTGTCCGCTGCACTGGAATTTGACGGGCAGCATTATGCAGATAGAAACCATCCCGGGAGGAACTATGAACTCCAGCAATTAGTATCACTTGCGGCTGAGGGGGAATTCATTGGAACCTTTACCGGACGCTTGGGACAGAATGTCGGTTTGAATTATGCGCAACCGGCGATCTGGACTTCAGGTAGGATTGAAAGGCAGCGAGGGCCTCAAGTTTTCCCTACTTTGACTCTCGATAAACTTTCGATGACGATGAGCGGACGCCATATCCTGGAAGATGCCCATGTGATCATTAACGGACGCAAAGTGCCCGGTAAGCTTCGTCTGGAGAAGGCGGAGCACAGGGGCGCCGCCAGCTTTGATCAAAAGGTGACTGTTACTTTACAATCTCTTCCTCTAGGGAAACTCGAAACCAAACTGGTCAGTGCGGGGGTGGCAGCCCATGGGCTCGTTCCAAAAGACGGAAGTCTGGGAACAGAATGGCGTCAATTAGGTTTTGATGACTCCGATTGGTTTTTTGGGCATACAGGCTTTGGTTATGAGAAAGGAGAAGGATATGGCGACATGATTGAGACAGATCTGGAAGATGCGATGCAAGATAATACCAGTGTCTTCATTCGTATTCCTTTTGTCGTTGAAAATCCCTCCAGTTACGACGGCCTCGAATTCAGGATTCAGGCTGATGACGGGTTCTCCGCCTACATCAATGGTAAGCGGATAGCATCGAGGAACAGGCCTCGTCGATTGAGCTGGGACTCTCAAGCAACAGACTCAAGTGCTGAGGTTCTGGCTGATCGATTTGAAACCTATGACTTGAGCCACCTTCTGGATTCATTGAAGCCTGGAGAGAATGTATTGGCTATTCATGGGCTGAATCGAGGTGGAATCAGTAGCGATTTTCTCATTCGCCCTGAACTGGTTGCTTCACGGCCGGCCAAAAAAAGCAATGAGGCTGGAACTGGAATGCACTTGGTTCAGCTTCAAAACCCCGATGGGCTCTTCAGTAATGATTTCATTTTTTATGTCGAGTAGACCGGGGCCTCACAGCTGTATTTGCGAACCTGCCGCTCTCAGTAACAAAGATGCTCAGATCCAAAGCAAGACCATCTGAGCGGAGGCAACCTCTTTTTTGAATTGACTCAACGACGCGAGCGATTTTCGTCCTGTGATAATTCGTAGGTATAGAGGTATTTCTCTCTCTTAACCCATTTGGCGCTCCCGTCGCACATCTGGAAGTTCGTGCCATCTTCGCCGTGATTGTCGTTGGGATCTGGGTAATTATTTTGTGCTCCTGTTCCCTGACCGTCACCATCAAATATCAAATAAATATCTGACGGACCAACCACTTGTCCCCTTAATCCCTGAGCAGAGCTCTTGTGTACCCAGCTCAGGACCGTTCGTTCAGTTTTTCTTGTTGTGTAATTCATGAACGCGTTGATCTCATAGCTAACTCCACGTAAATCTGCCTGTCGGGTTCGAGTGCCGCGCATGCGTTTATATGGAGCCTGGCGGCGTAAATCCTCCAGTATTTTTCTGCCTCGCACCGTGACTGTATTTGTAGCGATAAAGTTTTGAGTGGATGGACATACAAATATCGATTGGGCATTGGCGCTTGGGATGTAAGTTGGATGCAACCAGGACAGATCGTCACTATTGTCGTCTGGAGTGCCTGATAACCATCCTTTTTCATTGTCCTGACCATACATCATGGAGCCTAACCCCATCTGCTTGAGGTTGTTGAGGCAACTGATGCGGCGGACCTTTTCCTTGGCCTTGGAAAGCGCGGGTAAGAGCATGCCTGCCAGAATGGCGATGATAGCAATCACCACGAGTAATTCAATCAGTGTGAACGCTCCTGCGCATGCCTGGTGTTTCTTCGATAGTCTCATGATCAGTTGAAGATTGTTCAAAATGATGGAGCGCGTCCATAAATTTCTAAAGTTTGGAACTCCCGGGAGCGGCGTCTTCATGAGTGTCAAAAGCATTTTTTTAGCCATGCGTTTCCAGTCTGGGTTCTGCCAAGTGACAGCACGCAAATCACACGATTAGATATTCATCTTGGAGTATGTCATTTGCCGCCCGCTGACGTTGCAGCATATGGAACGACCCTATCAACGATTACTTTTATCATATCCAGATCAAGGGAGTTATTATTGGAACCAGCTGCCTTGACGGTGGTGACGAAGATCTTTTTTCGAATCCAAAAGGATAATTGATAATGCTTGATTATTTGCTCGGTTCATCCACACATGCTTTCTTCGCGCTCATAGTCCTTGAAATCTTGAGTTGATTTCTTTTCAGTGTCGTGAACGTTCGAGTGTGTTTGTTTGAATGGAGCAAGTTATGCAAAAAGAGATTGCATCGTCGTTATGGAAAAAATGGGGCCCTTACCTGAGTGAGCGTCAGTGGGGCACTGTGCGAGAGGATTATAGCTCCACGGGAGAAGCATGGGACTACCTCAGCCATGACTTGGCGCGCAGTAGGGCCTACAGATGGGGTGAGGATGGAATCGCTGGTTTCAGTGATGATCGACAATCGTTGTGTCTGGGGGTTGGTTTGTGGAATCACAAGGATCCAATACTCAAAGAACGCATGTTTGGCCTGACTGGTGTCGAAGGCAATCACAGTGAAGATGTCAAAGAGGTGTATTATTATCTTGATGCCACTCCATCGCATGATTACCTCAAGATGCTTTATAAATATCCTCAGGCTGCTTTTCCCTATCAACAGCTCGTGGATGGTAATCGAACTGGCAAAGAAAGCCCCGAGTATGAGTTGGTGGATACCGGGGTCTTCAAAGAGGATCGATACTTTGACGTTTTTATCGAATATGCTCGACCCCGGCCTGATGATACTTTGATTGAAGCAACGATTGTCAATCATGGGCCCGAGCCTGCTGCTCTGACATTTCTTCAGCAGCTTTGGTTCCGTAATACATGGTCCTGGGGGAACAATGATCAAGCCAAACCCCGCATGCAAGGAGTGGATTCCATCGGTCTTGAGATTCATCATGAAGCGCTCGGTCATCTTTATTTCCATGCTGAAAATCCAGATGACCTAATCTTCACGGACAATGAATCACGTCCAGAACACAGATTGGGTTCGAAGCCTCAAGGTTATTGGAAGGATGCGTTTCACGAATACCTTGTTCACGGTAACTCCAAGGCGATCAATCCCAATGGGCAGGGTACTAAATGCGCCGCGCTGCATCGTTTGAAGTTAGAAGCTGGAGAAACCAGAAAATTAAGGTTTCGTCTGACCTCACAAAAAGCGATCAAGCCATTTGAAGGATTTGATGAAACATTTCAGCAGATCAGGAATTCGGCGGATCGTTTTTACGGCCACCTTCAAGAAAATATCGAAAGCCCTGATGAACGGTTAATCCAGAGGCAAGCTTTTGCAGGTTTGATCTGGAGTAAACAGTTTTATTATTACGACGTTGAAAAGTGGATTGCTGGGGATCCGGGGCAGCCAGCTCCCTCAGCTTCACGACACCATGGACGCAATCATGAATGGCTTCATTTAAAAAATGCCGACATCATTTCCATGCCGGATAAGTGGGAATATCCCTGGTATGCCGCCTGGGATTTAGCTTTCCATTGTGTTCCTTTCGCTCTGATCGATACCGAATTTGCCAAGGAGCAAATGCTATTAATGCTTCAGGAATCATACCTCCATCCTAATGGGCAAATTCCCGCCTACGAGTGGTCTTTTGGAGATGTAAATCCGCCTGTTCATGCTTGGGGTGCATGGCGTGTCTACCAGATGGACCGTAAACGCAACGGATTTGCAGACCGTTGTTTTCTCGAACAAGTCTTTCATAAACTGCTCCTGAATTTTACATGGTGGGTGAACCGCAAGGACGTGGACAATCGAAATGTCTTTCAGGGTGGTTTTCTTGGACTGGATAACATTGGGGTCTTTGATCGAAGCATTCCAGTTCCCGGAGGTGGGCAGTTGGATCAGGCAGATGGTACTGCGTGGATGGCGATGTATTCACTCAATATGATGCGCATAGCACTGGAGCTTTCACTGCAGAATCCGGTCTATCAAGAAATCGCCATCAAGTTTTTAAATCACTTCCTGGCCATCGCAAAAGCCATGACCAATATTGGTGAGTCGGGCATTAGTTTGTGGGATGAAGAGGATAAGTTCTTTTATGATGTTTTACACTTTCCTGAAGAAAAACCGATTCACGTCAAAGTACGTTCCATTGTGGGACTGATTCCCATATTCGCGGTGGAAGTGCTCGAACCGGAATTGCTTGAAAGGGTGCCGAGGTTCAACGAACACCTTGACTGGATACTTGAGAACCGACCGGAATTGGCCTCGCTTGTTTCGCGTTGGAACGAACCTGGCAGAGGACATCGTCATTTGTTTTCCCTCTTACGTGGAAGTCGGCTCAAATGTTTATTGCGGCGGATGCTGGACGAAGATGAGTTCCTTTCCTCATACGGTATCAGGTCAATGTCCAAAATACATGAGAAACATCCATATGTCTTGCACTGTGAGGGGAAAACGAAGCATTGCAATGGTTCTTCAAAAGTGGATTATCAACCGGCTGAATCCAATACCCATATGTTTGGCGGTAATTCAAATTGGCGTGGTCCCATCTGGTTTCCTGTCAATTTCCTGCTTATTGAATCTCTCCAACGCTTTCACCACTATTACGGAAGCGATTTTAAAGTCGAATCGCCTTTTACCTCGGGTCAAAAACTCACTCTTGAAGATGTTGCTGAGGATATTTCCAATCGTCTCGGAGATCTTTTCCGCAGGGACGATCAAGGGCATCGTCCTATTTACAAGCATCATCCCGATATTCAGTTGAATCCACAATTCAAAGATTGCATCTGGTTTTATGAATACTTTCACGGTGACAGCGGGCGTGGCGTAGGAGCATGTCATCAAACGGGTTGGACAGCGCTTATTGCCAAATTGCTCCACCCCAGAGTCAAAGAGAACTGACTTGAAATGGGCTTTTGGAGTTTTCCCTGCGGACTATTTCTAACATTGAAATGATCTGGACAGAGCTGGCACGTAATCCTCCAAAAATTGAATGTCCTTAGGTGTTTATCCAGTTCACTAACGATTGCTGTTGGGTGTGGAATTATCATTAATCATGCACCTAAAGCGCTTTCCGCGGTGCTTCTATATCCATATTGCTTTGTAATACTGACTTTGCTTTTTGTATGAAGCCGTCTATGATCGACATCATGTTGAGCAGGGATTCCTGCGGTATATTGGGCATCTCGAAAGTAGTATGAAAATTAGACTCCAGATGATACTGATTGTTGCGCTGCTACACGCGTGTGCCTGCACCTGTATTATGTCTGGTTCCCGACCGTCATTGCAGGATCCTGACGGTCAATCGGCTGATATGACGAAGCCGGTCAAGGTTTATATCCTGATGGGGCAATCCAATATGTTGGGTTCCGGTCGTATTGAACCGGGCCGAAAAGGGCCCGAAGGCTCCTTGTCTCACGCGGTAAGGGAAAAGGGGCTGTATTCTTACCTCATTGATGAAGATGGAGCTTGGACAGTGCGCAATGACGTTCGCAATGTGCGAGTCATGGGAAGTGGGCTCCGCGAGATGCAGGTTTTTGTCAATGACTGGTTGACCATTGGTCAAAGCAATATTGGACCGGAAATTGGCATAGGCCATTACCTGGGCCAAGCAATCAATGAACCTGTTCTGCTGCTCAAGAGCTGTATTGGCAATCGAGCTCTGGGTTGGGATCTGTTGCCTCCGGGCAGCGAAGGATATGAGTTCACCGATTCCAAGGGTGTGACCTGGGTGCATCCGGGTTACGAAGGTTCACCCGAACGTTGGCAAAAAGGCACCGATCCCAAGAAGATCACTTGGTATGCAGGTATGCAATATGATGGGGACATTGCGAGAGTCAAAGAAGTATTGAGTGAACTCGATACGTATTATCCCGGCGCAGAGAAATACGACATTGCCGGTTTCTTCTGGTGGCAGGGGGATCGTGACAGTCGAAGCCAAGCGCTCTCCGCTCATTACAAAACAAATCTTGTCCATCTCATCAAACAATTGCGTAAGGATTTCAACGCGCCCGAAGCAAAATTCGTCTGTGCTTCCCTGGGGCAAACGAGCAAGGACGAGACAGGCAATGGAAGGAAAATACTGGATGCCATGTTAGCCGTGGATAGCCGCTCCTCCAGTTATCCTGAGTTCAAAGGCAACGTAGCGGCAGTCTACAGCCATCCATTGTCCAAAGGCGGTAGTTCTGGTGGCCATTACAACGGCAATGCTGAAACCTACATGAACATCGGGGAAGCCATGGGGCTTGCCATGGTTGATCTGCTCACTAATTGGTAAAAATGCTCCCTCAAAACTGATATTGGCAAGTGAACCCAAATGTGCCCACTTGGTCTGATACTTGCTCCCAATCATTGCTGGAAGGGATTTTAGAAAACAAATGGAAAGGCGACGCTGATGTCAAAAGCAATCATGGATCCGGAAGAAGTTCGACGCTTCGCGAAGGAGTTGAAGCACTTTAATGCAGGCCTTCAGCAGGGAATGACTTTGCTGGATGCGCGGTTCAAGGCGCTTGGCGACACTTGGCAGGATCAGGAACACCAACGGTTTTCAGAGGAATTCAGCCAGACCATGCGGGCTTTGAAGAAATTTGTTGAAGTGTCGAACGAACATACCCCCTTCTTGCTTCGCAAAGCGCAGCGGATCGAGGATTATCTGGAGCAGCGATAGCCATGCCCTCAAAGGCTCAGATACATTCGGTGGACGCTTTGGAATTGTTCAGGGTGAAGCTAGTCCAGTACCTCGAAAAGTCGATCACGACCATGGATGAAGTCGGCAGCGATCTCAAGCGAACGCTGATCTGGCTTGAAGAACAGCAAAAACCTTTTTGGGAACATCAAGTGCGTCTCAAGCGTCGTGCTTTGGAGGAGACGCGAAATGAAATCTTTGGAGCCAAGCTCTCACAGATGCGTCATTCCAGCGATGCACAGCAAGTAGCCCTTCAACGCGCCAAGCAAGCCTTTGAGGAAGCCGAAGAAAAGCTTCATCGAGTAAAAAAGTGGTGTCGTCGATATCAAAGCGATGTGGAACCGCTGGGGCGTGAAGTGGAAAAACTCCAAGCAGTCATGTTTCAGGACCTGAAACAAGGCGCCGCTCTCCTTGATCGAATCATTCGTACTTTGGAGGATTATGCGGATCGACGTAAATCGCTTGATTCGGATCGATCGGACATGGTTGAGGTTTTAGAGGGGGGAACTGGTTTGCCGGATCAGCGGGGTATCGAAGTCAACAAGGATTTGGGAGAGTCGGAATCATGAGTTTGCACGCACGCAATCAATTAATGGCATTGACCAAAGATCTCCTTCGAACATGGGAACGAACGCGATCGGTTTGGAAAGATGGCAAGGCGGACGCATTCGAACGCGACTACATCAAGGAACTCGAATCAAGCGTGAATCGAGCCGTTCATGGGATGGAAAAGCTGGATGTTATCTTGAAGAAAGTGAGGAAAGATTGTGGCTAAAATACTCACAGCAGGTCAATCGATCTCGACCTTGGAAAAGCTCCGCCAGACCATGGAGGAGCTGGGGGGGCGCGAGAAGGCGTTGATCGCATCACGCGATCGAGAATTGAAGTCCATCCAGCAAAAATATGCCCTGGAAAATGCGCGCTTCAAACGACAGGCTGAAGCTGAAACACAAAAGGCGATGGAAGCTCTGAATGAAGAGCGAATTCGACTCGAATCCCACTTTGCCTTGCGTAAGGTTCGTATTGATCATGCTTATGAGAATGCGCAGAAGGCATTGAATGAGGCTGCCGAGCAAACGCGCAGTCAACAGAAGTATGAAAATCAAAAAGAACTTTTGCAGGCTAATCGCGCGCATGACGCTGACCTTCAATCCGTGGATCATGTCAGGAAATCTTTTTCGGCTGAATTATCAAATGAGACCCAGCGTCTTGAGAATAGTGGTGGGCTTGGTTGGAGGGTTTTCAAAGGTTATGGTAATTTCAGGAGGTGGCTTCGAGATGGAGGGCAACCCTCTCCTGGCGAAGTAAGCTTCCAAGATGAGAATGCACTGCTTGAGTCATTGAAATCCCAGCTGACCGAGCTCGAATCGTCTCTCTCTTTTTCCGTTCACAACGCTCTGGCCCGCCTCTTCTCCTTCGTCTCCATCTGGCTGATCCTGTGTTGCCTTGGCATTGGTGGAGCGATTGTATTCCTGATGCCGCAGGTATCCGATGCCATTGGTGCAACTCAGAACCGGATCTTGATAGGGTTCGGGGGTATGGGGGGGCTGGTAATGATTGTATACGCGATGGGCTACATACTGGCCCGAGGTGCCGCACGCTCCTTCGTGAATTCATTCGCAAATTGCACCGGCTTGATCGAACAATGCCAACTTGCCGCCAATCGAAGTCGTGAGGATGCTACGGCCTCTGCACGTGAAGTTCTTCAGACCATTGAAAGCCGTCTTGAAGCCGCATGGCTTGATGCCGATGTTTCGGCGACAGAACAATGTGAACGCGGACTCAACAAGCTGTTACCCCAGCGAAACCGTTTGATGGCGCGGCATGAATCGATGCTTGCCACTGCGCTGAAACGCTTGAGTGAAAGCAGGCCCTCAGGATTGGATAATGAAAATTTTGCATTCCACGAGAAGGATGAAAAAGGTGAAACGGATCAACAGGCCCTGCAAACCGAGGTCATACGTCGTTTTGATCAAGAAATTGGAGACGTCTGTTCTGATTGGAATCGATTGATTCCTGCGTGGTGTTCAGACCTCAACACAAGTCGGGAAGCCGTTCGGCAGATGGAACAGACGTGGAATACCGCATCCACGCAAGGGTGGGAAGTTCCGCTTTCAGGGGAACCGGCTGGCTGCTTTGCTCAAATCACAATCGATTGGAAAGAGTTTGCCCCATCGGTTCCTACTGATTCGAGCATGCACTTGCCAAAAAGCGCATGTTTGCAAGTGCCCATGGTCTTCAAGATGCCCTTGGGAGAATCGGTTTTGTTTGAATCAGAAGGACCTGCTCCTGAGCAAATTATCGAGGCCATCAATCATACCGCGTTGGAACTCCTGTTGACCGCTCCTGCAGGGCGGATGAGGTTTACCCTGATCGATCCGGTCGGTCTGGGTAAAAACTTTGCAGGGTTGATGCACCTTGCCGATTATGACGACCAGTTGATCAATCGACGTATCTGGACCCAACCGAATCAAATTGAACAGTGCCTGTTCGATTTGACGGAACACATGGAGAAGGTGACACAAATGTATCTCCGCAACGAATACGACACTCTGGGCGAATACAATCAAGTCGCAGGCAATATCGCGGAAAAATATCATGTGCTGGTCGTTTCCGATTTTCCTACGGGATTCAGTGAATCTGCCTTGCGTAGATTACATAATATCGCCGTCAGTGGCGCCCGCTGCGGGGTGTTCTTGCTTTTGCATCGTGACCGTCGTCAGGCAATGTCCGAAGACGCTGTGGTCCACGACCTGCGCGAACACTGTGTTTGGATTCAATCACAAAAGAACGGATATCGATTGGGTGCGCATGCATGGACGGGCGTTCATTTGAATTGGATTGATCGAGTCAAACTTCAGGACACGGTTCATCTCATCCATCAGATAGGTCAAGCCAATGTCGATTCGAATCGCGTGCAGGTTCCGTTCTCGCAAATCACTCCCAAGCCTGATGCATGCTGGACTCAAGATACCAGCGCTTCATTGAAGGTTCCCATTGGGCGGACAGGTGCTTCGAAATTGCAGTATCTGACGCTCGGTAAAGGTACTCAGCAGCATGCCCTTATTGCAGGGAAAACCGGTTCAGGTAAGTCGACTTTATTTCATGTCATCGTCAGCAATCTTGCGCTTTGGTGTAGTCCGGATCAGGTCGAGTTCTATCTTATCGATTTCAAGAAAGGCGTTGAATTCAAGTGTTATGCTGCGCATAAAATGCCTCATGCCCGCGTGGTTGCGATTGAGAGCGATCGTGAATTCGGCCTCAGCGTTTTGGAGCGAGTGGATCAGGAACTCCGTCGGCGTGGAGACTTGTTCCGTGAAAAAGGGGTCCAGGATCTAGCGAGGTATCGTTCCGCTGAGGATACACAGCCCCTGCCTCGCACACTCCTGATGATTGACGAATTTCAGGAATATTTTGTCGAAGATGATCACGTGGCTCAAAACGCAGCAGTTTTGCTGGATCGTATTGTTCGCCAAGGGCGCGCGTTCGGGATTCATGTGATTCTGGGATCGCAGACGCTGGGGGGCGCCTACACCCTGGCTCGCACTACTTTTGCCCAGATGGCGGTTCGCATTGCACTTCAATGTGATGAGGCGGACTCTTATCTGATCATGGATGAGAACAATGCTGCACCCAGACTTCTCTCCCGTCCCGGTGAAGGAATATACAACAACAGAAACGGCGCAGTGGAAGGGAACAGTCCGTTCCAGACGGTCTGGCTGAATGACGACGAGCGAGATACATACCTGCAACAGGTGAGCACATTGGCTCAAAACCATGCTTCGAAGGAAACGGGCCCCGTGGTCTTTGAGGGGAACGCCCCTGCCGATATCAGGGATAACCATGAGCTTGTCGCCGCCCTTGGGATCGAACCTTCCGGCGATCCAGAAGAGACCTGCGCCTGGCTCGGGGCCCCCAATTCCATCAAGGGTCCGACAGGCGCTGCCTTTGGTGTGCAAAGCAGCAGTAACCTTCTGATCATCGGTCAGAATGAAGAGATGGCCTTTTCAATGATCATCAGTAGTTTGATTTCGCTTGCGGCACAACAATCCTCAGATCGGGCCGAGTTCATTGTTCTGGATGCCTTTCCAGATCATTCTGCCAAGCGTGAGATGATGGATCAGGTCATCGCCATGCTGCCGCATCGAGTCAGGTCATTGAAGCATGAGCGACTTGAGGACATCATGGAGCGACTTGAAACCCATATGGATCGGCGTGCCGAGCATGGAGCCGTTCATGGCGAAATATACTTCATCGTGATTGGACTTCAGTTGTTCAAGAAGCTAAGGCCCGAGGACGAATTCAGTTTTTCCGCAAATGAGGAAGAAGGTGATTCAAAGCCTGGTGCCGTATTGGATCGAATCATTCGTGAAGGATCCAGCCTTGGAGTTCGGGTTTTGGCGACGATGGATTCCTACAACAGTAGCCAACGATTTCTAAACCGAAAAGCACTTTCGGAATTTGAGATGCGTGTCCTTTTCCAGATGAGTGCGAACGATTCAGCGGCGTTGATCGATCATACCAAGGCCAGTCAATTGGGCCTTCATCGGGCTCTTTTCTACAACGAACGACGTGGATATACAGAGGTCTTTCGCCCCTACGCCATGCCTGATGGATCCTGGCTATCTGATGTGCGAGACCATTTCGAAAAACGTTCACCACGCCTAAGTAAAAGCTCCGGAGATACCTGCACTTCCTAGTTCTGTGGCTTTCCACATGGCTTGCTCCCAACTCATGAACGTGGGAGGTGAAAAGACTTCGCTCAAGAGAGTGCATGAAAACGGTTCACCTATTTGTAATTGAATGGCCACGAGCTGCGAGAAGAGAAATGGATTCTCTGATTCAGGCATAAACCTTGAGTTTTCATTGGGTTCCAAAATGTATACTCGCCTTTGATTTACATTTGGATTAAAGTGGATCCTATTGAGAGTATGAAACAGATTAGCACTTCCTCAGCAAGTTTCGCATCAGCGAAAAAAACACGACGGCATTTCTTAAAGGACGGCTTGGCAACGCTCGCCACCATCAGCATCTTACCCAGCCATGTCATTCGCGGGCAGTCCGAGCTCAGGGATAAGGACGGGAAACTTGTTCGTGCTCGCTCAGTTGTTCCCAGTGAACGCGTGCGACTGGCATGCTGTGGAATTGGTAATCAAGGCGGCAGCGACCTGCGTGCGATGCACCAGACAGGTTTGGCCGACATTGTTGCTCTTTGTGATGTGGATATGGGGGGGGCTCATACACTCAAAAGCCTCAAGGCATTTCCAGATCTTCCCAAGTTTCAGGATTTTAGGGGAATGTTCGATCAGATGGGGGATTCCATCGATGCCGTCACGGTTGGAACGCCTGACTTCTCACACTTTCCAATCGCGATGCTTGCGATGTCCATGGGAAAACATGTTTACGTGGAAAAGCCGCTCACGCGCACTTTTCAGGAGTCAGAACTTTTGATGCGTGGTGCCAAAAAATACGGTGTTGTCACACAGATGGGCAATCAGGGGCACTGTCAGGATAACTATTATCAGTTCAAGACATGGGTGGAAAAGGGGATCATTCAGGATGTGCGTGAAATAACCGCGCACATGAACGGAGGGCGTCGTTGGCACGGATGGGACACATCCATGACTGCTTTTCCAAAGGGGCAAACGATTCCGGATACGCTGGATTGGGATACCTGGCTGATGACCGCCCAACATCACGATTACCATCGGGATTTTGTCCGTGGTCAATGGCGTTGCTGGTATGATTTCGGCATGGGAGCCCTCGGAGATTGGGGAGCGCATATCATGGATGGCTTCCATCAATTTCTGGATCTTGGTTTACCTGAAGAAGTCACTCCCATCAGGATTGATGGACATAACCCATTGATCTTCCCGCAAGCTTCCACACTTGAATTTAAATTCCCAGCTCGAGGCAAAATGCCAGCGACAAAAGTCACTTGGTATGATGGAAAAGAAAACCACCCTATGGTTCCTGAAGGTTATGGTGACATTAAGATCAACCGCGATGTCAATCCCGTAAATGGACGTGTGATGCCTGCACAGGAATTACCTGCTGGAAAGGAAATCTACGGCAAGGATCTTATATTCAAGGGGCATTCACATGGGAGCACCTTGTCGGTCATCCCCAAAGAAAAAGCAGCCGATCTCTCGACTGATTTGCTCAGTTATCCGAGAAATACAACTAATCATTACGAAAACTTCCTGAAGGCATGCCAAGGCCTCGAAACCACCCTGTCCCCGTTTGAAGTTTCCGCGCCATTGAGCCAGGTCTTCTGTCTAGGTGTGATTGCTCAAAAATTTAACACCCGACTCAAATTTGATCGGCACAATAAGCAGATAACTAATCATGCGCTTGCGAACCACTGGCTAAAAGGAGCTAGCCCCAGAAAAGAATGGGAAGAGTTTTATCGCCTTGCTTGAGCTTGGTGCGACCCCATCCCATATTTCCTCAGGCTATACTGCTTATCAATAAATGTTGAACGCGGAAAGCCTTTGGCTCCCGATTGATTGCTGACATGCTTTTCATGAGGTCAACATTGAAAGGTTCCTGACCCCCTGAGGGAAACGAGGTATCGAGACCTAGTCCGTTTTTTTCTGTCAATAGGGATTTTTAAGTGTGCCCTCACCAGTGGATCATTGGCCAGCTTGCTGCGGTGGTATTGACGGATCCGTTGTCGAAAAGATTCGATGACTCCACTGTTCGGAGCCAAATAATAGTCATCCAGCCGAATGACAATGGAAGAAAGAACACCGTCAAGTAAGGAAGACTGCTCAAGGATGATGACTTTCTTATCAGATTTTGCCGCCACAATGCCAGCCGGCGTGCCTCCAACAATGATAATATTCCAGGTTGTGGGGCTTTTCCGGGCGGTTTAGTCGTTAAGCGCTGCATCCTCGGGCTGAATATTGGGAAACAGCACCAAGGCCAGCACCATGTTTAACAATCGGATACAACTTTTCATGGAGTCAATTCATGGACAATTTTGGCCGTCATTATAAGAGACACTGTCTTATTCCTTGTTCAATTTCAATTCCATACCGCAGCTTCCATTTTGTTTGTTTCCCACAGCTTATTCATTTTTCTATTGATGGAAGGACTGCAATGAAGGCAGTGGACGGGAGTATACCCATGGCACGATCGTAGATCTTTTTTCTTATGCTTACTTTTAAAATATGGATTGTGGATTATCCTCTGGCCAGCTTATGTCAGACAATTCTTTTAATTCATGGATCGTCTCATTGATGCGAAGCCAACGATCCCTTTGGATTCTTGTTCTTTTGCTCCATGTATCCACCATGCATGCTGATTCTCAGTCAACTATTTCATTCCCGAAGGTTAAAGGCAAGAGCCTGCAAGGTAACGAAGTATTGTTTCCAAGCGTCTTCAAGTCTCAGGATTATCATATGGTGATGGTAGCTTTTGAGCAGGAGCAGCAGTTGGATGTGAATACCTGGCTTCCTCACCTTGAGACATTGGCTGCATCTCGCAATGATCTTGATTTTTTTGAATTGCCCACCATTAGTCGCATGAACGTTTTGATGCGCTGGATTATCTATCGGGGCATGCGCTCAGGAATCAAGGAAGATTCTTCCAGAAAGCGCACGGTGACGCTTCACATCGACAAACAACCTTTCAAAGAATCACTGAAAATTGAAACTGAATCCTCCATTTACGCTTTTCTGGTTGACTCCAAAGGCACCGTTATCTGGAAAGGGGAGGGGGTCTGGAGTGAAGTTTTGTGGGAGGATCTTCTTGAAGTCTTGCCAGCAGAGAAGTGATTTACTCAACGATCGGGGCATGTTGATGGTTTTTGCGCCTTATCAGGTTTTCTTGATTTCGTACAAACACGGACATCAGTAATGCTCAGCCAGCAGGCATGCATGAACTTGATCTGTATAAAGTGAGTTGTTGAATATTTTCATTTATTCACTTAGCGGCCAATCGATTCAGGGTGGTAACCAAAAGATGACTGATTTTCATCGAAGTGTCTTTCATTACCGAAATGATTGAAAGTAAGAGCGGAAAGGTCTTTAGCATGGAGCAATGGCAGTAAGGATAGTGTTATCTGAATCGATCAAAGGACGACTGTCCATTGAATTTCATAAGTGTTACCAAACTCTGATTGAAAAAACGCAGATGGTATTTATGCCTCCAAATAATAAAAAAAAGATGGTCAGTTGATCTAACCATCTTTAATTCGCTACCTGCATGCCCGCCTCAAGCTGACAATTTGTTCATTTTACAATGTGTGGCCGGTCAGCGTGGAATATGTCTTGTCAAGCGCGTAGCGATAAATCCATGCACTTTCATCTGCAGACTTACTCTCCGACATCTTCAGGCTGCGGTTCAAGCTTGTCTTGATGACATCGTTCAAATCCGTGCGCATTGCGAGCGACTTGATGCAATCTCTATAGACATCAGCGCAGGCTCGGGCGTTACCTTGATTATACAGGGGCACACCTTGCTGGATCGCTGCTATGATGCTAGCCTGAGCGGTTACCGATTGATTGTTTATTTTCAACCCGGCCCTATCTTCATTCTCTTCAAACAAGATAACTTCATCCACTACGTGGATAATTCCATTCGAACAGACTAAATCCACTGTATCGATGGTTATTCCATTTACCTGAAAGCGCCCCTCCTGAATTTTAAATGTGAGTGTTTGATTCCCCAATGTTTCAGCCGTTCCCTGGCTCAAGGCAGTACCGGCTCCCACCGAGCCCTGCAAAGCGTGGTTGATGAGGACGGTTTCCAGCTTTTTTCTGTTCTCAGGTTTCAGGAGCTGTTCGACAGTTCCTGCAGGCAACTTATTGAACGCTGCATCTGTTGGAGCAAAAATGGTTACCGATTCGCCGGACTCCAAGTAATCTTCCAATCCTGCCGTTTCAACAGCTGCCAGCAAGGTCTTGAACGAGCCCGCTTTGTTGGCCGTTTCCAAGATAGATGTCGGCCCCTCCTTTGTCGGGACAAGGACAGAATCAATGATGTGGACTATACCATTGGACGTTGACACATCTGCCTGCCGTAGCACTGCATCGTTTACCCTGACGCTTCCTTCCGAAAACGTGACTTTGAGTGTGTTGTTCTCGAGGTTGGAAATCGAACCTGCACCCAGCGCGGAAGATAAATCAGCCCTTCCCGAAACCACGTGATTCTTCAGTATTGAAATCAGACTCGTTTTTCCCTCTTCCGTTATAAGAGCTTCAACAGTTCCCTCCGGAAGACTTTCAAAAGCAGCATCTGTTGGAGCGAACACAGTGAACGGGCCGGCTCCACTCAGGACTTCGCCCAGCCCAGCCGCATTCACCGCAGCCGCCAGCGTTTTGAATCTTGCATCTGCAGCCACCAAGTCCATGATCGTGTTGGATGACCCACCGCTGTATGCGCTGATGGAATCAATCTCCACCTCAAATCTGCCAGGTTTTTTGTCCCCGAGTAATATCCCCAAGCGTCGTATCTTCGACGGATCGAAGCTGACTTGATCCAATGAGCGACCTCGGAAGCCCGCTTTGAAATCACTGAAAGGTATTCGCACGTTTACCCAGGTGTCTTTTTTTGTTTGGAACCCTGCGCTGAATGAAACATCCCATGATCTGTAGCGGGCCTCTGTTCCCAGCCTCAACTGATATTTCCGGCCGTCTCCCTTCACTCTCAGTGCCAAGCCTTCACTGTCACTCAAATCGAAACTGACTCCGCCACTTCTCACTGACGAGAAACCTCCGTTATTTTCCAACGACAAATTCCCACTGAAGCGCATGGTTCCTTGATTGGTGATCTGGAATTTGCCCTGAGATCTGCCACCCATTACTCTGTCGTCGGTGATTCTCCATTTCAAACTATCAGTCCCATCTTCAGAGAAGTTTGTAATCATGTTTTCCTTCGCTGTTGCTGTGATATTCGAGATCACTGTCAGCAGCGCTGCGAATGATACCCATATATGTTTTTTTATTTTCATTTTACTGATCATTACTGAATTGGTTTGCTTAAATTTTTTCGGGCTCCCTGTTGATTGGATCATCACCATGACAACCCAGGCCTCTTTCCCTACGTGTGACCCGCGTCTACTTTGAGCCGTCGGCCTGAAAATCGCTTGCCCGCTGTCGTGTCCTCATGTCTCTGGCGTTGATCAAACCGAGGGACACTATGAATGAAATGATGATACCGAAACCGAATATTACTAGAGAAGTTAGCATGATGTTTTGTTTATTTTAAATCATTGACTCGACTACGGATCCCGCACCAGAGCGAAAGAATACTCGGAACCCAAATACCCACGAAAACTCCAGAGAGCTTGTCGACCAAAAACCACAAACTCACGCTTGCCACCAAACTCATGAATGCTGCAGCCAGAAACGGTGTATCGACCTTATTCAATTCAAATGGTTGATGATCAGCATCTGCTGCATGCAAAATTTTCTCCCCTAAATTGTCGTCTGTATGCGTTTTATCCATGGACATAAAATGAATTAAAAATTAACAAAAACAAGACAAAAAATAAACAAATAATTAAACAGGTTTGCTTTTTTATCTTGCTGCTTGATTTTTATCCAGATTTAAAATAATAAAAATAATTAAACTGTAATAACTTACAAAAAATAAAATTAAAAAAGATCTCATTTAAAAAAAAATATACTCGGTCATTTTTTTGTCTTGATTTACGTTTTTGTTTACTTATCTCACTTTGTCTAGCTTTTAGGCCTGTGAAACGCAAACACTTCATTGGATCGCCTGCGATGGGTGGCATGGGGAGGGCCATGTCAGACGCAGATTCGTCGACTATCAACTGACTCCTATTCTGCTAAATCCTGGTGGTTGCGATATAACGAGCAGTCGTCCATTGCTCGTTGCCTGGGGAAATCATGATTCGCTTGGGGTGCATGCTTTCAGAATGCCTGGAGTCGCTGCTACTCCGAATGGAAGACCGTTTTATGCTTTCCGATCAGGCCCGGTGGCTGTCATTTGCCTCCATACCGCCGAAGATAAGCCTGATGACCACCCCTATCCTGGATGATAATGTGTTCTTTGAAGACAGCGTTCGGCTCATTCAGCGATTGATCGAGCTTGAGAAAGAAGACTGGCGGATTGCTTCCTATCCGGTCCAACTTTTGGGTTCAGGGAAACCGGGAGCTGGCTGAACGAATACCCAAGAACATGGGACTTGTTCGGGCGTTATTTATAAAAGGGGCAAGGACTTTGCGACGCGCTATCTTTCTTGCCGAATTGCCTAATTCGGATCATGCTCATTGGATACCCTATGTTCAGATTGATATCAGTTTTTATCAAGACATCCATTCTCATGGCGACCAGCCTTGTGGGAGGGGCCAATCCCTCGTACGAACATCAGCAAGATGTGGTCTATCATCAAGCTCATGGAGTAGCGTTGGTTGCTGATATTTTCATACCAAAAAAAAGTGTGAACGGCCATGCCGTTATCGTGGTTGCCAGTGGTGGCTGGTCCTCTGATCGAGGTAAGGTCAGGGACCTCAATCGCGCAGGATTATTTGAGGAATTGTGTGAGCGGGGGTTTCATGTGTTTGCTATGCGCCCAGGGTCTATCAGTCGGTTCTCAGCTCATGATATGAAGGCCCACCTGGAGCAGGGGATCATATGGGTGAAAAAACATGCGAGTGATTATGCGATTAATATAAACACTCTTGCTTTATTCGGGGCATCAGCTGGAGGTCACCTGGCCAGTCTGGTAGCGCTTGATAATGCCGTTGATCCATCCGAAGCTTCAGTGGCTGCCGTTGGGGTCTTCTTCCCTCCTGCAGATTTTCTTGATTATGGAGGTATTGCAATTGATCCCCGAAAAGGGGGGCATATACATCAAGTCATTGAAAAACTCGCTTTTGGCAGCGATACAAAAAATCTCACGGATCAACAAATCCGAGAGCGATTAATCGCCATTTCTCCAGTCAAGCTCGTTACGAATCAAGCACCGCCATTCCTAGTCTTTCATGGTGACGCGGATCCTGTTGTGCCTTTGCAACAATCACAATCCTTGGTTACCGCTCTCAAAGAGGCTGATGTATCGGCAGAACTCATCGTCAAAGAAGGAGGCGCTCATCCATGGCCAACAATCCGAGAGGAAGTAGTCGTTCTTGCGGACTGGTTTTTGAAGATGAGCTCAGCGACCCAGAATTAAAAATTGAAATTCAACGATAGTAATAAAATCACCATGAAAATCATCTCATTGATACTCTTGTATTTGTCGTTTTCCCTAGTAACAGGGCAAAACTCCCACCAACCCTCGCCAGAAGTAGGGCCAGCTCAGCCGAATATCCTGTGGATTTATGTCGAAGATACGAACGGTTGGATGAGTTGTTATGGAGATAAGGTGATTGAGACGCCTAACATAGATCAATTGGCTTCGAATGGTATTCGGTTTGATCGCGCTTACATGACCGCTGGGGTTTGTTCACCCACTCGCTCAGCAAACATTACGGGCATGTATCAAACGTCGATTGGAGCCCACGAGCATTATAGTTCTTTTTCGATGTGGCGGGGGAATAAAATGGAGTCTTGGGAACCCAATCACCTCGGAGTAAAAACCGTTCCTGAGATCTTTCAGGCCGCAGGTTACTATACCTTCAATGATGGTAAGTTTCATTACAACTTTGTGTATGATGAAGACGATCTTTACGACCATGTGCATCCTCCAATGGGTTTTCATGGTGCCAGAAAGGGGACCGCTTGGTCAGAGTGCCCGGAAGGCCAGCCGTTCTTCGGTCAAATCCAACTGCGGGGAGGGAAGAATCTTCGGAATTCTCCTGCAATCATCAAACCCGAAGAGGTAAAAGTTCACCCTTATTATCCGGATCATCAAGTGTTTCGCCAAATGATCGCTGACCATTACAACACCATCCTTGAACTGGATCGAATCACTGGTGAGATTGTGCGAGCTTTGAAGCGAGACGGTCATTATGAAAATACAGTGATCTTTTTCTTTTCCGATCATGGTTGCGCTCTCCCTCGTCATAAACAATTCATTTACGACGAGGGAATCAGAGTTCCCTTCATCGCATCGGGTCCCGGAATTGAGAGCGGTAAAGTCCGCAGTGATCTTGTCAGTGGGATCGATCTTGCTCCCACATCACTTGCGCTAGCTGGTATCCGCACGCCTGATAGCATGCAGGGCCAGAATATGTTGAGTGCGGATTATCATCGTGACTATGTCATCTCGGCACGTGATCGATGTGACTTTACGATTGATCGTATTCGAGCAGTGACGACACAACGCTTCAAATATATGCGCAATTTCATGACGGATAAGCCTTATCTTCAACCGAACTACCGAAGCGAATCGGCGGCCATGAAGTTGCTTGCAAGAATGCACAAGGAAGGAACGCTCAATGAAGTGCAGGATCGTTTTGCCAGTGAAGTGCGGCCTGCTGAGGAGTTTTATGATTTGGTGAATGATCCTCATGAAACGGAAAACCTGATTCACTCAGCGGATCGCAACATCTCTCTGGAAATTGCGCGACACCGAGATATTCTTTACCGTTGGATTTTGGAAACCGACGACAAGGGCCGATTCCCTGAAACCAACAATGCCTTGCGAGCCGTGGTTGACCGCTGGGGTGAAAAAGCTGTCAATCGAGAGTACGAGCGAGTTCGTAATTAATTGGCAGGTAGAGTGGTCTCTGGTACAGTTCTTCTGGTAGCCGTTCCACGTATCGAATACGAGTGGATAAAAGCCCCGTCAAATCAGGGGGCTTGATAAGCAATGTATTATGAAATGACTTTCCTGATCGTCAAGGGCGCTATGAGAGGTGCTCAAGGACGTCAGCCTATGGCTTGCCTTTCCCTCTGGTCAATGATACGGTCTTTTCCCTGGCGTGGTAAGGCTGTTGAGATGATTGATTTCATGATTTGAAGGCATTACCAATTGGGTTGCTTTACAGTATTTGACCTTCAGGGAATGTTTTGAATCATAAATCGAACGATACCTGCGTCACATTCATCATCCATGAAATACAAAACCGAATTACTTGCACCTGCGGGCTGCTTTCCATCACTACAAGCTGGTATCAAAGCTGGTGCGGATGCTGTTTATTTTGGAGTGGCACAATTGAACATGCGCGCACGTGCGCGCAGGAGCTTTCAATTGTCCGACATAGGTGAGATTCTTAATATTTGCCATGAAAATCGGGTCAAAGGCTATCTTACTCTCAACACGCTTCTTTACGATTACGATGCCAACGCCGCCAGAAAGATTCTTGAAGCAGGTAAGGAAAATAATGTTGATGCGGTGATTCTTGCCGACATGGCGGCTGTACAAATGGCTAATGAACTTGGCTTGGAAGTTCACCTTTCCACTCAACTTTCGATTTCCAATTACGAAACGGTGAAGTTTTATGCTCCCCTGTGTGAGCGCATTGTGCTGGCTCGCGAACTGAATCTAAAAATGATCAAGCATATCCATGAGCAAATGCTTGAGGCGGATCTCCGAGGGAAAAGTGGACGTCCCATGGAGCTGGAAGCCTTTGCTCATGGGGCATTGTGTATCGCAGTTTCTGGTCGATGTGGTATGTCCCTGCACACAAGTAATGCTTCCGCCAGTCGTGGGGCCTGCGAACAAAACTGTCGCAAGGAATACATAGTAACGGACAAGGAAACCGGCCAGCAGCTTGAAATCGATAACAATTTTGTGATGTCTCCCAATGATATCTCGACAATCGACTTCCTGGATCAGGTTCTGGATGCTGGTATTCACACTCTTAAAATAGAAGGCCGTGGTCGTTCGCCTGAATATGTGGATTCAGTGATTCGCAGTTATCGCAAGGCGATTGATGCACTTAATGATGACCGCTATACGCAGGAGCTGGTGGAAGGTCTTCAGGGTGGTCTTGAAAAGGTATATAATCGAGGTCACTCCGATGGTTATTACTTGGGCCGAAAACAGGGCTGGAGCCAGACTTACGGAAGCAAAGCAACCCGACAGAAAATCGAAGTTGGTAAGGTGAGCAATTTTTTCAACCGTGTTCACGTGGCTGAGATCACTGCGACGACCGGTGAACTCAAAATAGGAGATGAATATACCATCATCGGAGAGAACACTGGTGTGGTGAGTGGTGTGGTTGAAGAAATCAGGGTTGACGAACAGGCTGTTGAGGGCGTCAAGGGACATTGCGTCTTTTCAATTAAAGTTCAGGATAAAGTGCGCCGTGGCGATCGCCTTTATCTGATGAAAGTGATGCAGCCATGATTCGTATTTCACACAAACGCGGTGAATGCATTGGTTGCGCTGCCTGTGTGGAACAGGCTCCGAGTTACTGGAAAATGGATGAGGATGGTTTGGCTTCATTGGTCAAAGTCAAAAACAATCACAAGCAGATCGAGTTCGGGGAGGGGTATGACTGCGATCGTGAGGAGCTTGTGCAAAGTGCCGAAAGCTGCCCTGTGCACATTATCTCCATCAAATGATTGAATGGTCAATTCACGCTCAGCAAGCGTCAGCCCTCGATCTTACCACCATTGCCATTCCGGGTCCGGCTCGGGATTTAGAATCCAGCCAGCCGCTTCATTGGGAAATCGAACAAAGTCCACATGCCCGTCTCCGAATAAAAGATTGCTCCGGTATTGACCGCGAACATTGTGCCACAGGTGTTTGAGGTCTTCGCTCGTTCGGTTGGGATGCCAATTCCAATCACCTTGAATGATCTTGTTCACTGGGCTGCGGGCAATCTCGCTGGTTTTAATGGATCTCACCTTTTGACTCCCCTTGATACCGCACACCATCTTCACTCTGAATTGTGAAATTGAGAATTGAGGGAAATAGCTGTTGCCATACGCGTTGAACCTGTTTTTGACGTCATGCAAACTGTCACCCTTGTCGGACGGGCATGAGAACACATTGGCTCCAGGAGCATAAACATTGAGAGGTCGATCCTCTGGGGGAGTGTCTGCTCCATGAATTCCCGGTCTCGCAGGCCAATGCCCCAGTTTACCTCCGGCAGTCGCCCAACTGATCAATGCGGGATAATAATCTGCGTGATCGTCCGCATACATCATGTAGGCCAGACCGATTTGCCTTTGATTGCTGATGCATTTGATGTTCTTAGCCTTGGATTTGGCGTGGGATAGCGCGGGTAGCAGCATACCGGCCAGAATGGCGATGATGGCAATCACCACCAATAATTCGATGAGCGTAAAACCCGGAAATGGATATTTAGGGTTGGATGTATTCATGAACCCCGATCATCTTCCTTAGTAGTGTTTCATATAACAAGGTTCAAATGGTTTGGAGCTGGAACCATTTTGTGGCGTCCCTGCAATCCGGACAGTGAGAAAAAATGAGCCAGCCACGTTCGTAATCGCTCGCTTGCATGGCTTACGCTGAAATGCATTTCAAGCATGTTGATCCTTGCCTGAATGGGGTTGATCATAAAAAATACTTTCCCTCCAACAAACGGATATCACTATGAGTATTATCAATCGACGTCAATTCATGAACCAAGCCGCGACGACGGCTGGCTTGGTGAGCTTCGGTGCCACCAGACTTGCTGGTGTCTCGGCTAATCATAAGCTGAACATTGCTGCAATCGGAGTGGGGGGAATGGGAGCCGGCAACATCGAAAAGAGTTCCAATGAGAACATCGTGGCTCTATGCGACGTAGATTTCAAGAGAGGTGCAGAGACATTTAACCGTCATCCTAAGGCCAGAAGGTTCAAGGATTTCCGAGTGATGTTCGATAAAATGGAAAAGGAAATTGATGCGGTCATCATTGCGACTCCTGATCACACACACGCCGTTGCCACCATGGAAGCCATGCGGCGAGGGAAACACGTCTACACTCAGAAACCATTGACCCACAGTATCGGGGAAGCACGTCAACTCACTGAGGCGGCCCGCAGGTATGGCGTTGAGACACAGATGGGAAATCAAGGGCACTCATCAAGTGGCGCACGTCAAACGGTAGAGTGGATTCAGGCCGGTGTGATCGGCGAAGTAAGGGAGGTTCATTGTTGGAGTGATCGCCCACTCCGTGGAACTCGATTCGAAAAGAAATTATATTGGCCTCAGGGTATTGCGAAGCGTTCCATGAGTCATCAGACAGTTCCGGACACCCTGGATTGGGATCTGTGGCTTGGTCCCGCTCCCTTTCGGGAGTATCAACCTGACTACGTTCCATTTAACTGGAGGGGATGGTGGGACTTTGGCACTGGAGCTCTGGGAGATATGGGGTGTCACATTATTGATCATCCCTACTGGGCACTCAAGTTGGGCTACCCGGACAGCGTCGAGGCCAGCAGTACCCACGTTCATGCTGAAACAGCTCCTCTGGCATCGTTGGTGACCTATCAATTCCCGGCCCGAGAGGGACTTCCACCCGTCCGTCTGATATGGTATGACGGCGGTATCAAACCGCCGCGTCCGGAGGAACTCAAGCCTGAGGATGATTGGCCGGTGGACGGTGTGCTTTACGTCGGTGAGCGAGGAAAGATCATGCACAAATCACATGGAGGCAAGCCGACTTTGCTGCCTCTTTCACGCATGGATGGTTTTCAGCGTCCAGACGAAACCCTCCCTCGTGTCAAAGGCTCGCACGAACAAAACTGGATTGATGCGTGCAAGGGAATGGGAGCAGCCTGTTCCCATTTTGATTATTCTGGCCCATTGACAGAGGTTGTTCTCCTTGGGAATTTAGCGATTCGCACTGAGGGGCATCTGTTGTGGGATGGACCCAACATGCGGGTTACCAACAACGAAGTAGCAAATCAATGGGTTCAGCGAGCATATCGAACAGGGTGGAAACTTTAGTGCTGACTCAATTGTATCAAGACAGATCCTATCGTTTTCTGATATCGATTATGAAAAGAAGTTATGCAAAATACTGCTTGTTCGCCATATGGATTCCATTGCTTGTCTTTGTGTCTTTGACTCCTTTGCGAGCTCAACCGCTGGCGTTTCCGGGTGCAGAAGGTTTTGGCAGGTATGCGCTCGGCGGTCGTGGTGGTCAGGTTTTATTTGTCACTAATTTGAATGATCAGGGGCCTGGCAGCCTTCGTGCCGCTGTTGATGCTGAGCATCCCAGAATGGTCGTTTTCAATGTGGCCGGCACGATCGAATTACAGTCTGCATTGCGCATTCGCCATCCGCGCATCACGATTGCGGGGCAGTCCGCACCCGGTGGAGGAATTTGTTTGAAAAATTTTCCCCTGCTCATTTCGGCTGATGATGTCGTGGTGCGGTTCCTGCGCGTGCGCCTTGGTGATGAAGCGGGTAAGTTGATGGATGGTATTGATATTTCGTATGCTGAGAATGTCATCGTGGATCACTGCTCGGTGAGCTGGACCTTGGACGAAGGTGTCAACACGTACCATGGCACTCGGAACATCACCATTCAGTGGTGCCTTATTTCGGAATCGCTCAATGACTCGCTTTTGCGGAATGGACACGGTTTTGCAGCCTCGTTGGGAGGGGTGGACACTTCCTATCACCATAATCTATTTGCCAATCATGCTGGTCGTAATCCCAGTATTGCGGGTGAGACGAGTCATCCAACGATCAATCTTGATTTCCGCAATAATGTCATTTTCAACTGGGAGAACCGCAGGCTCGACGGGCGCCCTGAGAGCATCAATGTCGTCAATAATTATTACAAGGCAGGCCCTGCTTCACGGCAGCTTCGCAGTGTTGTCAAAATGCAATGTCTCGATGATGGAACTTTTGGCCGATGGCATGTTAAGGGTAATGTGCTTGAGACCTCCTCCGGTTTCAGTAAAGGGAGGGCGCTGGTGATCATCGACGCTTCCGATCGATTGCCTGAATCTGTCTTGATCGAGCAGTCGGTTCCCTTTGGCCCGGTATCGACGGATACTCCTGACCTGGCCTATGAGAAAGTATGCGTGCATGCTGGCGCGATTCGACCGAAAAGAGACTCCCATGATGATCGTATTGTCAGGGAAGTGCAGTCAGGGCAAACAACTTTTGGTGACGGTATTATATCAAGTCAAACTGAAGTGGGCGGTTGGCCGAAACTCTTATCGGCTCGACCAAAAGACGACGTTGACAGGGATGGTATGCCTGATGAATGGGAACGTCTGTTTCACCCGAACGGTGACTTGTCGTGGGATGGAATTGCAGATTCGGACGGCGATGGCTACACTGACCTTGAAGAGTATCTCAACAACACCGACCCCAACAAGTGAATGACTGGCTGCGTCATTTTTGTTGGTGACCCTCATGGTTGATAATGAAGGAATTGTCTGAATATTCACTTCATTGACCTGAACAATCTCTACCAAGCGACCTAAGATTCACTGGGTGCCGATATCATGCTACTGACCGCTCTCATCATATATGCTTTTACAGTCCTGGGTATCTCGTTTCTGGCTCAAAGGAAGATCCATGACGAAGAAGACTTCATCGTTGCCGGTAGACGAATGCCAATCTGGCTTAACACCGGGACTCTGCTTGCTACCTGGTTTGGCGCTGGAACCCTTTTGACGACTTCCGATGAAATCGCGCTGGAGGGAGTCCGTATCATTGCACTGGAACCGCTTGGAGCAGGCCTTTGCCTGGTGGTTACTGGATTGTTTTTCGCGCGTCCTCTCTGGAACATGAACATCTGTACGCTGGCAGATTTTTTCAAGACTCGGTTCGGCCCCAAAGCAGAGGTGTTGCAGGTATTGACTTCAGTACCGACATTCGTGGGATGGATCGCGGTTCAACTGGTGGCTTTGTCTGGCCTTTTCAACATTTTATTTGATTGGCCTATTCCTCAAACGATTGTTGCTTTGGGACTCTTCGCAATGGTTTATACCATTGTTGGTGGCATGTGGTCCGTCAGTTTGACGGATGCCTTGCAAGCGGTTTTGATGATTTTTGGGTTACTGCTCTTGGGATGGAATATTCTTGGCGATCTGACAAATTTTGGGGGGCTGGAAGGGATCTGGAAACAATCAACAGTCTCGAGGAGACAATGGATTCCAACGGACCGCACTCAGGAATTTGCCGAATGGTGCGGGTGGCTGTCCATCGCCATGCTGGGCAATTTACCCAGTCAGGATTTAATGCAAAGGGTTTTTGCCGCAAAATCCGCTCAGGTAGCGCGGATTTCCTGCTTTTTAGCGGGTGGGCTTTATATACTGCTCGGAGCGATTCCGGTATTCATTGGTTTCTCTTTTCCAATCTTGTTTCCCGACAAGGAGCCGCAGTCGGTTGTTATCCAAATGGCGCAGCATTACCTCTCAGATGGAATGATGGTTCTGTTTCTGCTGGCTGTTCTGTCGATGGTGCTTTCATCCATGGATAGCGGTATCCTGGCACCGGCCACGATTCTTGGACGCAACTTGTTTCGAAAAAGGGTACCGGATTCCGTGAGTTCCCTCACCCTCTGTCGACTCTCTGTCGTGCTGGTTTCCGCCGTATGTGTGGCAGTAGCACTCATGGGATCGCGAGCCTTTGAATTATTGGAAAGTTGCTATTCCATTGGATTGGCAGGGGTACTTGTTCCTTTGGTCATGGGATTATTCTGGAAAAACGGTAACCAGACTTCAGCATTGCTGGCCATGATCATTGGGGTTGGTGCGTGGCTGCTCGAATGGATCTTTGGTATTGAATGGCCGTTGGCCCCGGTGGGAGCCGCGTTGGGATTCCTGGTCTATATTATTCACGCTAGATCATTGGAATCACCAGGTCAGTCAAACTCAGTGTGATGCCAGAAATTCTTCATTCTTTTTTAACGCGTCCGTAATCTTTATTTGATGAAGCGCTGCAGCTCCCACTCCCAGCACACGAGGGTGAGGATTGGTAGCTTACTCCGATATTGGGCATATGGTATTTCCACCCTATTTACTCACCTACCACTCGAAAAAAACCATCACCGGCCTGCGGTAATTCGAGGGTCCGATCGACTCGGTGTCCAGTTCCGATAATCGACTCACGGGAGTATAGCTCAGTTGTTGTGTCTATGCTTCTCCAGTGCTCCAGGCTGTAACGTGTCCCCCTGAAGCTGTGAAACGAAAGGCTCAGGTCACCAGCAGGAAGGCGTGAAAAATCGATGTGCACTTGATCGGAAATCCCTTGTGTCTCGACACGGACCTCAAACAGAAAAGGCCATGTCTTTCCTGTCACAAATACTCTGTCGCGTTCTCGGTCATAGGCAATCCCATTGAGTACAGCATCCGCATCCCTCAGCGACGGCCAGTCAAAAAGACCTGAAAAATCAATCCAGGCAATGACCACTCCTGTGTCTGGAGAGATCCTTGCAATTCTGTCCGTCTGCCATTGATTTGCCCAAATTTCGCCTTTGATCCATTCCAGTTCGTTCAGCTTGCGCACTGGTCCTTTGTCGTCAGTGACCTTCAGTGTCTCGGTCAGGGCGAAGCTATCTGGATCACGGAAATAAAGTGAGTCACTTCCGTCACTCATGACCAGACGCTCGCCATCGAAGGTTAATCCCCAGCCCTGGCCCTGGTAGGTGAACCCTCCTTTTGGCTGAAGGGTATCAAGGTCGTAGACCACGGCTTTGCCTGATTTCCAGGTCAGCTGAAATATGCTGTCTTCGGTCACAGCGATACCTTCACCAAAAAACTCGGGGGAAAGTTGGATTTGTTTTTTGACTTTTCCGGTGCGTGGCTCCACGACGCGCAACGATGAACGTCCGAACTGCCCGGTCCCTTCAATGAACGTGTTGTTATGGAAGACAAGCCCCTGAGTGAAGGCTTCAGTATCGTGAGGTAGGGTTTGTAAGACCTTGAAAGTCTGCCATTCAGCACTGGCAACACGAACTTGAGAGCTGATCAGCATGATGGCGATCAGGTAGTTGAAGTAGCTGTTTGTCATGGCTCTATCACGATTACATCACATGGAGATAGTGCATGCATTTTTTTTCCAAAGGCAAGCCAAAGTGGAGCTTAAGTCTTCAAATATTGCATCCGTGATGTCTGTCTGTTTTGTTGGAAATAGAGTGTTTCCGTTTCGGCACAGGCTGCGAGTATTCAGCCCCAACAACACTCAAATGATCCCGGGTTTGTGATATGTTCGATAATTCCTACAACATATTGTCCGCTTGTGTTAAACGACACCAATACCTTTTTACTTCATAAAACAGGATGATTGTTCTATTGATCAGTGGCAGACAACAGACCTCAAGATAACGCTATGAATGCATGCAACAAATCATGATGCGCACCACAATCCTGTGTTGTTTTCTTTGCACCCAACTTTACAGTTTTGCCGAGAATCAGTTATTGATCGAGTCTTTTGACGGAGTGCCTCTGCTTCCTCAAGGAGTCGAAGGGGCAGGGGGAAAAGGGGTTTGGTCTAATACGACTCCAACAGGCTGGTTATTGAATGATGCTCAATTGCCTGCTGATGATTTTACCCGCTGGGAAGGCTGGCGGTTCGTTGATGCGTCCTGGTGGAACCTTCAAGGGACAGATCCACTTCGATCTCTTTTTCACCGTGCCAGCGGCGTTCTGCTGGTCGCTGATGCCAATGCCAGGAAGACGGCGCCAGACGCAAGTGGCACCATGAGCAGTTATCTGTCAACTCCTCCGATTGACATCAGTCATCTGAAGGCCAGCAGATTTGAGGTTCGCTTTGATTCAAGCTGGCATTCGGTGGCCCCTATGGCCGGCAATCTCAGCGTGTCTTTTGATGGGATGCCGTCGATTCAGATTTTTCGGTATGACTCGGACCCAAACAGTCCGAGTTTTCAATTGGATACATGGAATGAAAAAGTTTGCGCCGTTTTTGAAAAGCGTCCGGGTGTTGATTCTTTCGTTCTCACCTTGGGGATGCTGCATGCAGGGAAGGATGGTTGGTGGGCCATCGATAATCTGGAGGTGATTGCTGTCGATGAGAGTGACCGTCTTGAGGTGGGGGGGCACTGGATGTTTAGCTCGGATCGTGTTCATCATGGCTTTGTTGAAGATATGGATGAGGGGCTTTATCCGGGGAATCTAGGAGGTCCAGCAGCGCTTCATGAAACGGGTGGTCTGGAGGGTCTCTGGCTGGATGGTAAATGTCCTCCCGTTGAGGTCGAATCTCCTGATGTCCCCAGAGAGTGGCCTTCCAAAGAAATGACCCTGGAAGCTTGGGTTGCCCTTGCTGCGCCTGCTCGATTCGGTGGCATCCTTTCTGCATCCAGACAGCATACATCACCTCAGGAAGGCTGGGTTCTTGGTTTCAACAGCGCCCGATTCACCTTTGGATTGGCTTCTGAGGATCATGAGCGCATGACTTTTGTCGATACCCAGACACCTTATGCTCTGGGGCAATGGTATCATCTGGTTGGTACCTACGACGGGGTGACTCAGCGCATTTATCTCAATGGTAAACTCGAGGCAACACGGACTTTGGCTTCAGGTGAAATCCGTCATACTGATTCAGCTCCCCTGATGATCGGGGCTCATCCAACAGAGACCGTATTGCGAAAGCTTCAGGGGATGATTCATGAAGTGCGTGTTCATACAACTGCTTTGACACCCCATGAGGTGATGGAGCAGTTCACGCGTCACAAAACGTCTGTCGAACAAACCTTGAAGATACCCGAATTAACTCAGTGCACAATCCCTGTTCGACGCAACAATAGCCCGTTCGGAACTCGGCGAGCCTTGATCATCGGGATGGATGGCTGCCGGGTCGATTCGCTGCAGGCTGCTTCGACGCCTCATCTGGATGCACTTGTTGAGAGTGGTGCATACAGTTTTGATGGGCGAGCCAGTATTGGACAGCCCACGGTGAGCGGACCGGGTTGGTCGAGCATTCTGAAGGGAGTTTGGGCGGACAAACACAGGGTTCTCAATAACGCTTTTTCATTCCCCGGAGGCGGGGGATATCCACATGTATTCGAGCGGATTCGCCAGTTTCATCCTGATGCCTATCTTTCTTCCCTGGTACACTGGGCACCAATCAACGAGCACATTGTCAGTGCTGAAACGCTTCAAAAGGTCGAGGACAGTGATGTCCGTCTCACCGCCAATGCCGCATGTCACATTCTCAACGAGGGGCCTGATGTACTTTTTGTGCACCTCGATGAATCGGATGGTGCAGGGCACGCAGCAGGGTTTCACCCCGGAAATTCTCAATATCTTGCTACTCTCAGTCGATTGGACGGCTACATCGGAACATTGATGGATGCAGTCAACCGTCGTCGCAATGAACTTGGCGAGGATTGGCTTGTCATTTTTTGCAGTGATCATGGAGGAACCTCGGCAGGTACCCATGGAGGACTCAGCTTGAACGAATTAAAAGTGCCTTTGATCATTCAAGGACGGCAGGTGCCAAGCCGAGATGTTCAACCGGCTCCGTTGAACACGGACATCATACCAACGGTTCTTGCTCATCTGGGAATTGAGGTGCCATCCTCATGGGGGCTTGAAGGTCAAACGGTTGGCTTCATTCCCAAGCTTTCCATCAAAGCGGAGAACGCCGGCCTGACCCTGAGGTGGCCAGGTATAGCTACGCTGGAAAGCAGTGTTTCAATGGAAAAGTGGAAGGCATTACCCCAAGCCAGAAGCCCACATAGACATCGTCCTTCAAGTG